>Ga0302180_10000175_pt1 | contig 55645 bp, 49 predicted proteins | sample I_Palsa_E3_2_FD_200575 | JGI IMG/M metagenome (GOLD analysis project Ga0302180, IMG submission 200575) | Peat permafrost microbial communities from Stordalen Mire near Abisko, Sweden - I_Palsa_E3_2 | ecosystem: Environmental > Terrestrial > Soil > Palsa > Peat permafrost | place: Sweden...
AAACAAAGGCGGTCGAGCAGCACTTCAAGGGCAGGCTCGATCTGTGTGCTCCCCATCAACGACGGCATGGTCACGTGGTCCGTGGCGGTACGCGCCAATTCCGGAATACTCTGACCTAAAGCCGCCCCGAGGGCGGTAAGCGTACGGACTGCAGACATGGGAAAAGTGGCCGGTGTGACCCGAGGCCTACAGCGATCCGTTCGGCATGTCGGCCGCAACGATGAGGGTCGCAAGTAAAAGGACGGTGAGCATGGGTGAGAACAAGCCTCCAAGCAGGTGCATATCTGCTCTCACAATAGCGGGTGAACTAGGCCGAACGCCCTACTGAAATTTAAGTAGAGCCGTTACTACCCTTCGCTCAGGAGGCCGCTGCGCCTGGCCACGGCGATCGCTTCGGCCCTCCCATGGCATCCAAACTTGTCGATCACGTTCTGGATGTGGGTCTGCACTGTAAAGACGGACCGGCCCATCTCGGCGGCGATCTGCTTGGGGGTCAGCCCGGCCGCCAGGTCGCGCACGACGCGCAGTTCCTGGGGCGTGAGCACGACCGTGGTCGCCGGTTCGTGCTCCTCTTCCAGATGCATCGCGACCCGCTCCACGTATCGGGCGTAGCCGCCGAAGCCAAACTCCCGCACCCCATTGATGTGTTCCTGGAGCTCATCCGGAGCGTACGACGGGCTCTTTGCGGCGCGCGCGAGCTCCTCAACGGCCCTACGCATGCACAGACCGGCGTCGTGCCGGCTGCGCATCTTTCGCTTGATCAATCGCGCCGCGGAGGTGTGACGCCCGGTGACGACTTCGGCAAGCGCGAGCATAGCCACGGCAAAGTCGAGAACGACAGCGCCTGAATACTGCGCGGACGGTGCCTTGTTATCGATCAATTCGAGCGTCGACGTGACGACGGCACCGCTCTCCCGCGCGCGCCCGTCGAGCGCGAGGACGAGCGCGTAACTCGCGCGCACCAGGGCGCGATCGGGAACGTGCCCTTGGCGGTCGATGATGCTCCCAAAGAGCCGGTGCGCGTCAGCGTAGTTACCCACCCATGCGTTGCGATGGGCTTGGCTCGAGGCAAGAAACGTGCCTTGCGAGAGCGTGTCAGCCGATGCGAGCTCGGCCAACTGCTTCTCGATTTGTACCGCACGATCCGCATTGCCTCGCCGCGTTTCGAGACTGAGCATCGCGATGAGGGCGTTCTGCAAGTCGCCGTAATCGCCCCCACGCGTCGCCGCCGTCGCAGCCTGCTGCGCAAACCAAAGGCTTTGTGCCGAATCGCTTTCACGGAACAGCGCAATAAGCGAAAGATTGAGAAATGCACGCGACGCGATGCTCCATGACGCACCGCCCGAGGCCAATTCAGCGGCCCGCGCAAAGCACCGCCGTGTTTCTGCAACGTCGTCCAGCACGTCGTGTACCCATCCGATACGAAACACGATGCGAGCCAGCGATTCATCGTTTTCCATAAGCGCACTTTGCGCTCCCGCCGAAGCGATGAGCCTGCGTGCTTCCGCTGAATCCCCCGATTTTGCGTGCCACCAAGCCAGGAGCGCTTCGCCCTCGGCTCGGATCGGGCTCGGAATCGCCGGCTCCGCGAGCAAGGTCGAAAGCAAATCGACGGGACTCGATGCACGATTCGAGCGATGGACCGCCAGGCGAAGGGTTAACTGCGCCCGCAATTCCGTCGTCTCGATCGAGTGCGCGGAACGCGCGATCTTGCGATCGCCTTCGTCATATCTTCCACGCGCCAGATCAAGCAGACCGCGCAGCCCCGTAACCACCGCGCTTTTCTCGAACGCGCTACCCAGAGACGCCGCGGTTAACGACTCGAGTTCGTCTGCAAATCCGCTATCCAGCAAGCGAATACCGTGCACCGTCAGAAGTCGCAGCGCGTCGTTCGCTGAATTCGATTCGACGTACAACCGTAAGGCCTGCGTAACGTTGCCGCGCTGTTCGAGAACTTGACCCAGCGTGGACAGACGTTCGCGCTGCGCACCGCTGCCACGCAGTTCCACCTGGTGGCGCACGAAATCCCGGAAGAGGTCGTGCAGTCGATAGCGCCCGGGTTCGTACTCGTGGATGAAGGCGACGCGAGCGCGCAGATCCTCAATCAATGCGGTGGCACGATCGAATCCGGCGGCCACCATGACATCGAGGTCGATCTCCGGCAGCATCGCGGCGGTCTCGATGAAATTCTGCTCCTCGTTGCTGAGCGTCTCGTACACTTGCTCGGCGAGATAGCGATAGATCATCTCGCGCGTCATCGACGAGATGTTGCGCAGATCGACCGAACGCGTCGACGAGCGCAGCGCGAAGGTCATTGCCGTCGCCCAGCCGTCGGTGAGCTGCAGAAGCTCGACTAATTCCTCGTCGCGCACGCCTAAGCGGAACGTGCGCGCCGCCTCTTTGGCCTCATCGACCGAGAACTTCAGATCGTGCTCGTCGATCGCGAGATCGCTTTCGCCATAGGCCAGCCACGTGCCGATCGGCAGACCGCTGGTCGCGCGCGAGGCAATTATCCACTGCACGCGCCCTTTGGTGCGTTCGATCAGCGAGGTAACGAATCGCGCAACCTCGCGATCGCCCTGCGCGACGTGCAGATCGTCGATTGCAATCACGCCGCGAAACGAGCGCAAATGCGAATGCATCCAAAGAGCGAGATCCGCGCCGGGCGATTGCGCGCCGGCATTCTTTTCGTAGGCGCCGGCCACCGTGCCGCGCGCATCGGGCGCAATCTCGGCGACCGCATCGGCAAATCCGCGCAGGAAGCCCAGAAGCCCCGCATTTTCGGCGAGCACGTTGTAGAGAAGGTGCGGGTCCGCGAGCGTATCGAGATAGTGGCGCAGAGCAACCGATTTACCGTATCCCGCGGGCGCGACGATCAAGACGACACGCTGCATCGCCGCGGAGGCGATGCGTTCAACGATGCGCCGCCGAACGATCGGAACGAAAACCCCGCCGGTCTCGATTTTGCCGTCGGGGCGAACGGGTCGAATCATATGCTCCTAGGCGCCTTCAGCCAAGGGAATCACGGTACTCATCCTCGCCTTCATAATACCCCAAGAGCAACTCCTCGACATAGAGCAGGTGGAGATCCCGGTCGAGCTGGGAGTATGGCCCGGCATTTTCAGCACGAAAACCGTCCCAATCGGCCTTCGAGTTCCAGACATCCACGCAAAGATAGACTCCAGTCTCCATTCGATGCCGGAAAAGGCGCGTGCGGCGGTATCCGGGGTGGGTCGAAAAGAGCGCCGCCCACGGGCCGGCCGGGCCGTAGGCGTGTTCGAACGCGCGGACCTGCGCGGGGTGGACCCGGTAGCGGTAGAGCACTTCGATCATCGTCGAGGTTCGAACTTTGCGGGCAACGGCACGTCCCCTTTGCCTACCGTGCGGCTGACATCGTACGCAATCAGATCGGCGAGCGCGTCGAGCCGCGGCGCGAGCCACGCGGACTGTGCCGGACACGTGATCTCACCCAGCTCGAGGACGAGGGCTCCGTCACGCGCGTCGACCTGACGGAAACCATAGTAATCGCGCAAACCCAGCGTAAAATTGTCCGGCATGAAACGGAATGGAAAGAGCGGGGCGTAGAGCGCGCGCCAGAGCTCTGCCGCGTGACGATCGGCCTCGCGATGATAGCCGATCGACGCACCACTGGTGCACGCGGGCGTCGCCCCGTCGAAATGAATGAAGATGGCCATCGCCACGTCATAGTTACCGTCGAAATCGGCGGGCTCGCGAAACACGCGCAGCCCGTGCTCACGCAAAACACGCGCGGCTTCGTCCGCAACGACCGGTGTCCAGTCACGTTCGCCGGCCGCACCGAGGTTGCACGCGCGCTTGCGAAACTGGGCGCACGATGCGGGGCGTCCCTCGTGACCGGCCGAGATCAAGACGTCGCCGCGCACAAGCGCGGCTAAGACGAGCGCAAGTATCACTACGACCCCGCCACCAGTGCCGAGAGCGTCGCAGAGGGTTCGACCTGCAGCTCGCTCTTGAGCACGTCGCGATATTGACGATAGGTGCGCAGCGCAGCGGCGCGATCGCCGAGCGCCAGATGCGCGCGGATGACCACTTCCCGCGCTGGTTCGTCGCATGGATCGTAGGAAACCACGTCCGAAGCATGCGCGAGCGCCGCATCAGGATCGCCGCGTTCGAGTGCGTCGCTTGCGAGGCGGTGCGCAATCGTCGTGCGCAGATCATTCATACGCTGCATCGCTGGTGCAAACCACTCCCAGCGTTCCAACGCGCCGGCACGTTCCTCGCGCAATCGGTCCCATGCGCGCCCAAGCGCAGAGCGATCGCCCTCGCGCAAGCGATCGCGCGAGCGCAGAGCCAGAGCGGCTCGATCGATTTCCCACACGTCGACGAAGGCATCGGCATGCAATCGATAGCCGTCCGCTTCGCGTTCGATCGCATCCTCGCGCCCGAGATGCCCGCGCAACCGGTGCAAACACACGCTCAGTGCGTTGCGCGCCGCGAAATCGTCGAGATCCGGCCAAAGCGTCGCGGCCAGACGCCCGCGCATCGTCGGCTCGCGGCGCTGCGCAATTGCCGCCAGGAGCTCCAGTTCGCGTCCGGAGACACGAACGAGCGCACCATCGATGCGCACGCGTCCGGTCAGGATTTCCAGGGCGATCGGCGCTGCTTCGCTGCGGTCGCGCGTGATCTGCGCGACAAAATTCGAGAGCATCCCGACGTTTTCGTATTGATTTGCAAATGCGCTCACCGCGTGAATGAACGCCGGTGCGTCGCAGCGCGCGGCAGCTTCTTTGGCGCGCGCCGATGCTTCATCGAACGCGGCGGGATCGCACAGCGCGAGCGCGATTGCAGCCAGGGCTTCGACAAATGGCATCTGCAGCCGTCCAGCCGACTCGAGGGCCTGGCGCGCGAGCGCCGTGCGCTCCTCCTCGTCGCGCGAGCGCGAAAGCGCGATGAGATGACCGAAGACGACGAACTTCGCAACGTCCGCAGCGGCCGGTTGCGCGCTGTGTCCGCGCGCAGCCGAAGCCAGATACGCGAAGCCGGCGACACCGCCGCGCGTTACCGCATGCTCCAGTTCAGCCGCGTACGCATTAAAGGCGGCTCGGTCGCCGGCAAACCACGCGGCAATCAGCGACTCGGCCGTGTCAAAGGCCATGAAATTGGGCAATCCGGATTGTGACGCCCGTTCGTGCGCGCGAGCCAAGAATTGGCGTTCGAGCGACCATTCTCCGCGCACACGCGCGATATCGGCACCCAGCGCAAGGTACGTTCCCGACGCAACGACGTGCATTTGATCGATGAGCGGAAGCGCCGCATTGAGATCGCTTTCCCCGAGATCGAAGTTTCCGCGGCGCGCGCGCAAGATTCCCCGCAAATAGAGCACGTGTCCGTCCAGTATCGTTTTCGGTGGATCCGAGAATCCGATCTGCGACGCAAACTCGCCGATTGCGGCGAGCGCCTCATCGAACTTTCCCACGTAGCTCATCAGTAAAATGCGAAAAACAAAAACGTAGTATCGCTCCATTGGGGTCGCATCGGGGGGGAGCGTCCGCCAAACCGCTTCGGCTTCGTCGAGCAGAGACGAGCTGTCGACGCTGAAGATACGCATCAGTGCCGTCACGCCCCAAAGGCGCGGATAGCGCGCCACGATCGCGCGATCCAGACTGGAAAGCACCCGGGCGTAGCGCATCGACGGAGCGGGTTCGCGGACGACCTCGTGCAAGCCGAGCGCACGTGCAGCGGAGTGCTGATCTCCTCGCGCGATGTGCAACTCAGCCGCGCGTTGATAATCGCCGCGAGTTTCGTGTGCTTGCGCCACGTGCGCGAGCAACGCGTCACGCCGTTCTTGCGCCTGCTCGAGCAAGAGCGCGCCAAGCAGAGGGTGCAACAAAAACGAGCCGGTTTCGCCGCGCTCGACGAAGGCAGCGTCCTTGGCGAATTCGGTCACGTCGTCGACGATCGACGGATCGTCGAGCGCAACCCGCAAATCATCCGCTGTGGCCTGCGGAATTGCTGCGCACGCAAAGAGCGCCGCGAGCATGCGGCCATCCAGCCCGGCCAGAACCTCGTCGGCGAGATAGTCGTGCAATTCGTCAAAAGCGACGTCGTCCAGCCGCTCGAGCAGTTGGGCGATGCGACCTTCGGTCGCAAAACGCCTTAAAAGGAAGACCGCGACCGGCCATCCTTCCGAGACGTTGAAGATACGCTCGATGGCGCTATCCTCGACCGCAAACGGTGCGAAGATTTCACGGATGTCGGCCGCGTCGAAGGCGAGATCGGCCGCGCGCAACGTAACGATTTCGTGGGGCACCGCATACTTCGTGAGATGCACGCGTAGCGGCTCGCGCGAGCAGATCACGACCGTGCGCCCGGGCGGACGCGCCTCTAAGAAGCGTGCGAAGAGCTCGCGCGCAGCGGGCGCATGCGCCAGGCGCTCTGTACCCTCAAAGACGATGCAGCCTTCAGCCGGCTCACGCCAGACGTCGAGCGCGAGGGAAACGCGCTCGGCCACGCTGGTTCCGCCGTCGCCAAGCATCAGCTCGCGCTGGGTCAGGTCACGCTCGCGCTGCGGATTCTCCGCCGCGAGCGCCGGGATGAGGGCTCGAGCGAGGTCGAGTTCGTCACGCACCGCGGTGCAGTCACAGACTGCCCCGCCGCCCCGCTCGGCAAGATATTGCCGCACCAGGGTCGACTTTCCGAAGCCCGCCGGGGCAACGATCGCGACCAGCCGGGCGTCGACGCGCCGCAGCCGCTCGAGCAGCCCATCACGCCGCAGAGACCCGCCCACAACCATCTTTCTGTAATCGGTTTGTAATCTCGGTGTAATTAGTCCGTAAGTCCCGGGAAAGGGCCTTTCGCTACGCTACGTGGGCCAGCCGAGCCAACGGAAAGGCAAACCCAATGACCGTCCTCACTCAGCCCACAAGTGTCCTCGTAGTCGGCCCAGACGCGTCAGTTCGCGCCGCTATCGCACGCCTGCTCTCATTAGAGAGTGGTGTTCGCGTGGCCGGAACCGCGCCCACGATGGCGCAGGCCATCGGCATCGATGCCGATGTGATCGTCGACGAGACGCTCTTGCAAGAACTCAAGAACCTTTCGATCGCCGACTTCATCGACATGGTGAAGAGTCTGCCACCGGTTTCCATATCCGGCATGACGCCGCGGCATCTTCGCCCGGTCTCCGGCAGCCGGGATATGCGCGCGGCGCTTTCGGACCGCGAGCTCCAAGTCGTGCGACTCGTCGCCGAGGGCCTCTCCAATAAACAGATCAGCATCCGGCTCGAGCTCTCGGATAAAACCGTCAAGAACCACATCTCGCACATCCTCGCCAAGCTGAATCTTTCAGCTCGCACGCAAGTCGCAGTGCATGCGCTGCGTGCCGGCTTGGTCTAGCAGCAGCGCGTTTCCGCGGGAGAAATCGTAGACGAGGACACCGTGAACCGGCGTCCTCGTTATCGTTTGTGAGGCGAGGCGGATGCGCTGTAAGAGTGGAAGGCGACGGCCATCGCGCGGGAGCCGGCGAAACACGACGGCGTACAAACGGCCGCGACGATTGCGAACCACGATGTCGAACGGCGCTGCAGCGCGGCCGGCCGCAACAACGTCGGCGCGGCGCAGCGCGCGCAGCCGCGTCGCCAGGCGTCCGTCGAGAAACGACCGTAATTCGCGCACGATTCGATCGCGCTCGGAAAAGAGCAGTGCGGGACGGACACGCCCCAGCCGGCGTAGGACCGCCGCCTCGAATGTGACCAGGGCACGATCGACGATCGTCCGCGGCGTCATCGGCCCCTGCGCGAGGCAGGTGACGATCGCGGCGCGCATCGCGCGCTCGGAAAGGTAGGGAAGGCGTTCGACTGCGAGGAGTGGATCCATGACTTTCACATCTTTGCGTCATGCGATGCCAGGCGCATGGCACGATCGCGTCGGAAGATGGCTTCATGCAGCGCATCGACGGACGCTTCATCTACTCGGCGAGCGATCTCAACAACGCGCTCGAGTGCGAACATCTCACCGAACTCGAGGCCCGGGTTGCTCGGCGTGAGCTCGAGCGCCCGGAGCCCGGTGAGACGGCGGCGCTTTTGGCGCGCAAAGGTGACGAACACGAGCAGCGGCAACTCGACCGCTTTCGCGAGCGCTACGGTGATGCGCTCGTCGCCTTTCGCTCCGAGAGCGGGCACACGCCGGTAACGCTGGCGGCGGCGCAGGAACAGACAATCGCCGCTATGGACGCCGGGGCTCCGTTCATCTATCAAGCGACATTCTTTGACGGGACCTTTCTCGGCCGTACCGACTTCCTGCGGCGCGTGGAACGCCCCAGCGCACGGTGGCCGTGGAGTTACGAAGTCATCGACGCCAAGCTTGCGCTCACGCCGAAGCCCTATTACCTCGTGCAACTCGCTCACTACAGCGCGCACCTGGCTGCAATCCAAGGAAGCACGCCGCTCGCGATGCACGCGTTGCTCGGCAGCGGCGCTGAACGTGCCTTTCGTGTCGATGATTTCGCCGCATACGAACGGCATCTGCGGGCCCGTTTCCTCGCAAAAATGGCGAGTGGTCCAAACCCAACCTATCCGCTGGAGGTGGCGCACTGCGACGTCTGCCGCTGGAACGAGCGTTGCGCGCAGCAGCGCTTCCGCGACGATCATTTGAGTCTGGTGGCGCGCATTCGGCGCGATCAGATCCGGCGTCTGGAGGCGGATGGCATCGCGACGATGGCCGAGCTGGCGGGCGGCGCTGTGCGGCCGTTCGGGATGGAAGAGCGCACGTTTGCAAACCTGCAGGCACAGGCGGCATTGCAGGTCGCCGGCCGGCGCGATCAGCGCTACGTCTACGAGCTGCTCGAGGCCGAAGAGGGCACGGGATTCGAACTCTTGCCGCAACCGGATCCGGGCGATCTCTTCTTCGACATTGAAGGCGACCCGCTCTATGCTCCCGAGCGCGGGCTCGAGTATCTCTTCGGTTTCTACTGTCCAAGCGACGGCCGCTATGTATCATTCTGGGCGCGCTCCGCTGCACAGGAGCGGGCCGCATTCGAGGCCGCGATCGATTTCATTTGCGCGCGCCGCAAACGCTATCCCGGGATGCACGTGTATCACTACGCTTCGTACGAGACGACCGCGCTGCGCCGTCTCATGGGATTTTACGGCACACGCGAACGCGAGCTCGACGATCTGCTTCGTTGCCAGACGTTTGTCGATTTGTTCGCGGTCGTCCGCCAAACGCTGCGCATTTCACAGCCGAGCTATTCGCTCAAGAAGCTCGAGCCATACTACGGTATGAAACGAACGACCGACGTGCGCCGCGGCGACGATTCGATCGTGATGTTTGAAACGTGGCTCGCCGAGGGCGGCGAGGAGATTCTTGCCGACATCGAGCGGTACAATGCCGACGACTGCCGCTCGACCCATCTTCTGCGCGAATGGCTTCTCCAGCGGCGCGCCGAGTATCAATCGACGTCGCAGCGTGTGCTTGCGTGGCACGTGACCGAGCCCGTACCCGCTCCGCAGGACGATGCTCGCAGCGAACTTGCCGCGCAACTGCTCGATGGGATCAGCGCCCCCGATTCGCTGCGCACCTTGCGTGCAAGCAGCGAGGCAGTGCGCGCGAGATGGCTGCTCGGGCATTTGCTCGACTATCACGCGCGCGAAGCCAAGCCCGTCTACTGGAAGTACTACGATCGCGTCGAAAACGTGGACCGTCTGCTCGAGTTCGACCACGAGGCCCTGGGCGGACTGCGCTTGCGCGAGGATGTTCCCCCGTATAAACTTGCGCCACGCGACCGCAATTTCGTCTACACGTACACATTCCCCGAGCAAACGCACAACCTCGGCACCGACAAGCCGTATTGTCCGCATACGCAAGGACCGGCCGGCAGCATTGTATTGCTGGACGACGATCGCAACGAGGTTCGTATCAAGTTGAACGGCTCGATTCGCCCCGATCGTTTGCGCGCGTTGATTCCGGGCAAACCAATCCAGACCAATGAGCAGCGTGAAGCGCTTGCGCGCATCGCCCAAGGCTACGTGGACGGCACGCTCGAGCGCGTGCTCCCGGCGACACTCTCGCTGCTCTTGGCGCAGCGACCGCGCACGCGAACGCCACGCGATTGCATCCAGCCGGAAAAGGTCGACGCGACGTCGGTCGGCACGCTGATCGCCGATCTCGACAACAGCCATCTCGCAATCCAGGGGCCGCCCGGCAGCGGAAAGAGCACGCTCGCCGCGGCGGTCATCTGCGATCTACTCGCGGCGGGCAAACGGGTCGGCATCGTTGCGGGCGGCCACAAAGCAATTCACAACCTCTTGCACAAGATTGAAGCGCACGCATCACGAACGGGGCAGCGCTTTCGCGGGCTGCAAAAATATTCCGGCACAACCGAAGGGTCGCAGTATCCTTCGCAGGATGCAGCGAGTTGGATCGAGGCGACGCCGGACAACGAGTCGTTCGACGGCGCGCACGATCTGGCGGCCGGCACTTCGTGGCTCTTTTCGCGCTCGTCGATGGCGGGCCGATACGACTATCTGTTCATCGACGAAGCCGGCCAAATGAGCCTCGCCGATGCGCTCGCGTGTTCCGGCGCGGCGCGAAATGTCGTGCTGCTCGGCGACCCGCTGCAACTCAAAAGCGTCTCCCAAGGCTCGCATCCGCCCGGAACCGATCTCTCGATTTTGCAGCACCTCTTAGGGGCGCACGAAACGATCGATCCCCACGACGGAATCTTTCTGGATCGTTCGTTTCGGATGGCACCCCCGATCTGCGCCTTCATCTCGCACGCCGTCTACGAAGATCGTCTGCTCGCCGCGCCGTCCTGCGCGCGCAACATGGTCGACGCGCCCGGATGGCAAGGCAACGGCCTGCGCTTTCTCGGCGTGGCTCACGACGGGAACACGCGCTCGTCCGACCAAGAGGCACGGGCGGTAGCCGAAGCAGCGCGCGACCTGCTACGCGGAACGGTGACCATCGGCGAGAGCGCGCCACGCGCCGTCGAAGCGCACGATCTCATCGTCGTCTCGCCGTACAACGCGCAGCGTAAACTGATTCGTAAACGTCTCGAAGAGGCGGGGCTCGAAGAGATCCGCGTCGGCACCGTCGACAAGTTCCAGGGTCAAGAAGCAGCGGTCGTGCTCTACTCGATGGCGACGTCGAACGACGGCACGCTGCCGCGCGATCTCGAATTTCTCTTCGAGCGAAATCGTCTGAACGTTGCAATCTCGCGGGCCCAATGCCTGAGCATCCTGGTCTGCTCGCCTGAACTGCTCTCCGTCCGCTGCTCGACCCCCGAGCAGATGGCCCTGGTAAACCTTCTGTGCGCCTTTGTTGAAGAGGCCTCGAGCACCGCCGCCGCGGCATAGAGGAGAACCCCGCCCTGGCCTTGGAACCCGCAGGCATGCAACACCGGCCCAATTGGATCACCGGCATCGCGCTACTCGCGATACATGCCGGCGCTCTCCTCGCGCTTTTTCCTGTGTTTTTCTCGTGGTCAGGCCTCGTCGTCGCGATCGTCATTTCAAATCTGACGGGCGCGCTCGGCATCACGCTGTGCTACCATCGCTCGCTGACCCACCGCGCGCTGCGCATGGTGCGTCCGCTCGAGTATGCCACCGCGATCTTGGGTGCGCTCGCATTTCAGGGCGATCCGATTAACTGGGTTGCAACGCACCGCATCCATCACGCGCACGCCGACCGTCGCGGCGATCCGCATAGCATCCGTCGCGGCTTGACCTGGGCCCATGTTTCGTGGCTCTTCCGCACCAACGAAAATATCCCGACCGATCAACAGGCCAAGCGATACACGCCTGACCTCTGGTCAGATCCCGTCTATCAGGCGCTGCGATATCTCTACGTCCCGATGCAAATCGGTCTGGCCGCGCTGCTCTTTGTGCTCGGCGGCTGGTCGTGGGTGGTGTGGGGCATTTTCGTACGCCTGGTCTTCACCTACCACGCCACGTGGCTGGTGAACTCGGCCGCGCACGCCTTTGGTTATCGCACCTATCGCACGCCGGACCGCTCGGTCAACTCCTGGTTCGTCGCCCTCGTGTCGTGGGGTGAAGGTTGGCACAATAACCATCACGCCTTCCCCTTCTCAGCGCGCCACGGCTTGAAGTGGTTCGAGATCGATTGCACCTGGTGGGCCATCAAATTAATGGCTGCCGTGAAACTGGTGGACAAGGTTCGTGTCCCGACGCGCGAAATGCGCGATCGCCTTGCCGGCGCACAGAAAGATTTGCAACGACGCTACTTCCGCCGCATGACCCTGGAGTAATGACGGACGACGATCTCCGGCGTTACCACGCGCAGGGATTCGTCGTCTTCCCGAACTTCAAGCCGGCGCCAGAGATCGCGGCGCTGCGCGAACGCGCGACCGCGATCGTCGAGGCGTTCGATCCCACTGAGGCCGCCTCAATTTTCACGACGAAAAACGAGTCCGCTCGCGGCGATGCCTACTTCATGGAATCGGGCGAAGCGATTCGCTGCTTTTTCGAAGAGGATGGGCGAACGATCAATAAGATCGGTCATGCGATGCACGACCTCGACCCGGTGTTCGAGACCTTTTCTCGCGACGCGCGGTTGGGACCGATTGCCGAGCGAATCGGTTTGCGCGAACCGCTGATCTACCAGTCGATGTACATTTTCAAGCAGCCGCATGTTGGCGGTGAAGTGGACTGGCATCAAGACGCCGCCTTCTTCGACACGGACCCCCCGAGCGTTACCGCGTTTTGGTTTGCGCTCGAGGATGCTTCTTGTGAGAACGGATGCATGTGGGTGCAGCCCGGGGGGCACCGCTCACCGCTGCGTGCACGCTTTATTTCAGACGGCGGCAGTGCGCGTTTGCACCAAATCGATCCGACGCCATGGCCGACGCACAGCGACGCCATCCCGCTCGAGGTGCAAGCCGGAGCGCTTGTCGTGTTTGACGGCATGCTGCCGCATTACAGCGCACCCAATCGCTCCGCCCACTCGCGCCACGCCTATACCCTGCACGCGGTTGACGGCCAAGCCACCTACTCGCCGGGCAACTGGCTGCAACGAACCACGATCCCGCCTCGCGGCTTCTAACCGATTGACAATCGGTAACCCTTCGGTTACAGTCTTTGGTAACCAATGAGTTACGAAGATACGGTCTTTAAAGCCCTTGCCGACCCGACCCGGCGCCAGATTCTCGCGCTGCTTCGCGGGGGACGGCGCTCGGTCGGCGACCTCGCAGCCAACTTCTCGATCAGCCGGCCGGCCGTATCCAAGCACCTGCGTCTTCTACGCGACGCGAAACTGGTGCGCGATACGCCGATCGGAACCGCACGGCTGTGCGAGCTCAACGCCGAGCCGCTCCGTGCGCTCGATGTGTGGCTTGAAGAATACAAACGCTTCTGGGATGGCAGCCTTACTCGCCTCAAAGTTCACGTGGAGAAGCAAAAATGAGCGTTACCGATTCCGCAAACGAGATCGTTAAAGAAATAACCATCAACGCGCCCGCAACAAAGATCTTCGCTGCACTCACGCAGCCGGACCAGCTCACCCAGTGGTGGGGTGAAGACGGCCTCTACCACACCGAGCACATGGTGGTTGATCTGCGCGTCGGCGGCGCGTGGCGCACGACCGGAAAGAGCGCGAGCGGCGCACCGTTTTCGGTCGAGGGCGAGTACACCGCCATCGAACCGCCGCGTCTTCTTGAATACACCTGGCGCCACGATTGGGATGGCCGGCCCGAGCAAACGCTGGTGCGATACGAACTTACGGAAGGCGCTAACGGGACGACCGTGGTGCGCGTTCGACACTCGGGCTTCACCAACGTCGACTCACGCAGCAATCACTCGGAGGGCTGGAACCGTGTTCTTGGTTGGCTCACAAACTTCGTCGAATAATTTGTACCGTCTCGCGGCTACGATTCTGGCGAGATTCCCCTAATTGGCCGAATATATAGGGGTATGGCCGACATTATGCACTTGGTCAAAATTGGCGCGCCCCCCGAGCGGGTCTACGCGGCCCTCACCACGCCCGAAGGCGTCCGCGGTTGGTGGACCCGCGACGCCGATCTCGATGGCGCCGCCGGCGGTACCGGCACGTTTCGGTTCCACGGTGGAAGCGAGGTGACGACGGTCGCGGTGAGAGAACTCGAACCGCCGCTCCACGTGATGTGGAAAACGCTATCCTCATTTCGGCCTGAATGGGAAGGCACGACGATCGTCTTCGATCTGCGCGTGGATGCCAGCGGAACCGTGCTTTCGTTCGCCCACCGCGGATTCGAAACCGCCGACGAGCGTTACGCGATGACCACCACCGGCTGGGGTGTTTATCTTGCCAGCCTTCGACACTATCTCGAGACCGGCACCGGCTCCCCCGCGTAGTTAACGAAAAGACCCAGTGATCGCTCACCGGGTCTCTTGAGTTCTGGACTTGTGGGATTTTCGTTCGCAGTTAGGCGCGGGGTGGCGAAGTTAACCAAGAAAGTTATCGAGCCACCCCGCAACGACACTGCGGGCGAAAAGACTACAAGTCTTCGGGGTTGATTCCTTTGATTCGGTCGTATTGCGTCTTCTTCGGCGCCGCATGCACCGCCAGATGATCGTCGTACTCGCCTTCGTACTGAACCGTTAAAGGTTCACGATTGCGTTCGTACGCGCTCATCAAACGGCTCATGCCGTCGCCGCCGCCGGCCATGACTTCTGCCAGCGCCGCGTCATCCGCGGTCATCTGGTAGCCGTTCACTTCCACCTGCGTGCGCGGACGTCCATCATCGTCAACATCCTGACCTTGCGGTGTGATCTCGATGTTGCGATAACGCGACATTCCGGTTCCAGCTGGGATCAGTTTGCCGATGATGACGTTTTCCTTGAGACCCAAGAGCGGATCGTACTTGCCCTTGATCGCGGCATCGGTGAGGACGCGTGTGGTCTCTTGGAAGCTCGCCGCTGAGAGGAACGATTCCGTCGCGAGCGAGGCTTTGGTTACGCCGAGCAGCACCGGGTTGGCGGTTGCAGGCGCGAGGTTCTCGGCCTTGGCGCGATCGTTGGCCTCGCCGAACGCCGCTGCCTCGATCACTTGACCGGGGAGCATCAGCGTGTCGGCACCTTCGACGATTTTCACCTTGCGCATCATCGAGCGCACGATGACTTCGACATGCTTGTCGTTGATGTCGACGCCTTGCGAACGATAGACCTTCTGCACTTCCTGAACCATGTAGTTCTGCAGCGCGGTCTCGCCTTTGATGCGCAGGATGTCGTGCGGATTGAGCGAGCCTTCGTTGAGCTGATCGCCCGGTGAAACCGTCTGACCCTCCTGCACTGCGAGATGCGTGCCGTGCGGAATATCGTACTCGTGCTCTTCGCCGGCCGAGTCGACCACGAAGATCACGCGCTTGTTCTTGTCTTCGCCGAACTTGATCGTACCGGCGACTTCCGTGATCGTCGCTTGCCCCTTGGGCTTACGCGCTTCGAAGATTTCTTCGACACGCGGAAGACCGGTGATGATGTCTTCGGTCGCGACACCGCCGGTATGGAAGGTTCGCAGGGTGAGCTGCGTCCCCGGTTCACCGATCGATTGCGCGGCGATAATGCCGACCGCCGTGCCGATGTCGGCACGATTTCCGGTCGCAAGATCGCGTCCGTAGCACATCGAGCAGACGCCGTACTTCGACTGACAAGTGAGCACCGAACGGATCTTCACCGTCGAAATGCCCGCCTCGATAATCGCCTTGGCCTTCTCCTCGTCGATCTCGTCGTCGCGTTTGACCACGGCGTGAGACCGCCCTGAGCCTGCCGAAGGGTCCTTGACGTCTTCTGCGGCGCGGCGACCAATGATCCGGTCGATCAAGGGCTCGATGATCTCTTTACCGGCACGGATGTCGCTCACGGTGATGCCGTTCGTGGTCGCGCAATCGTCTTCGCGGATGATGACGTCTTGCGCCACGTCGACCAGACGCCGCGTGAGGTAACCTGAGTCGGCCGTGCGCAGCGCCGTGTCGGCAAGACCCTTACGCGCGCCGTGCGTCGAGATGAAGTACTCGAGAACCGTAAGGCCTTCTTTGAGTGAAGCCTTGACCGGAATCTCGAGAATGCGTCCCGACGGATCGGACATGAGTCCGCGCATACCACCGAGCTGCTTGACCTGTGCGATCGAACCGCGGGCACCCGAAGTCGCCATCATGAAGACCGGGTTGAGCGGATTCTGCGCGGCCTGCATCGCGCTGGTGACGGCATCGCCCGCCTTCGACCAGATATCGATCGTCTTATTGTAGCGTTCGTCGTCAGAGATGAACCCCTGATCGAAGAGACGGTGCAACTCGTCGACTTGGTGCTGTGCCTTGTCGAGGATGTCGTGCTTGCTCTGCGGGACGACGATGTCGTTGATCGAGACGGTCGTACCGGAAAGCGTGGCGTAGTGGAAGCCGAGCTCCTTGATCGCATCGAGAAACTTCGCGGTCTCCGCGTTTCCGTACTTACGGTAGCACTCGGTGATGAGCTTCTTGAGCGCGCCCTTATCGATGATGCGATTGACGAACTCTTTGTTCCACGCGGTCGAGAACGCGAGATTGAAGATCACGCGACCGATGGTCGTCTTGATCAACTCTCCCTTCCAGCGCACATAGATCCACTCTTGCAGTAGCGCGCTACCGGTCTCGAAGGCGATCACTGCTTCCTTCGAATCGTAGAACGTTGGGAGGGCTCCAGGCGCATCCGCGCTCGGGGCGTTCTTCTTCTTGGCGCGCGCGAAGACGGCATCTTCTTCCGCCACCGCAGCCTTGGCCGGCCCGACGTACTCGTCACGTTGGAACGTGAGGTAATACAGACCCAAAACCATGTCTTGCGTTGGGATCGACACCGGATTGCCGTACGCCGGCAATAGGATGTTGTTCGAGCTGAGCATCAGGATGCGCGCTTCAGCCTGCGCACCGGCCGAGAGCGGCAAGTGCACGGCCATCTGGTCGCCGTCGAAGTCCGCGTTGTACGGCGTGCAGACGAGCGGATGCAGATGGATCGCTTTGCCTTCGACCAGCACCGGTTCGAACGCCTGAATGCCGAGACGGTGGAGCGTCGGTGCGCGGTTGAGCAGCACCGGATGCTCTTTGATCACTTCTTCGAGCACGTCCCAAACTTCGGGACGCACGCGCTCGACCATACGCTTCGCGCTCTTGATATTGTGCGCGAGCCCACGATCGACGAGCTTCTTCATTACGAACGGCTTGAATAGCTCGAGCGCCATCTCTTTGGGCAGACCGCACTGATGCAGCTTGAGCGAGGGACCGACCACGATGACCGAGCGGCCCGAGTAGTCGACGCGCTTACCGAGGAGATTTTGACGGAAGCGCCCTTGCTTACCCTTGAGGATGTCCGAGAGCGACTTGAGCGGACGATTGTTCGGACCCGTCACCGGGCGTCCGCGGCGGCCGTTGTCGATCAGCGCATCGACCGCTTCTTGCAGCATGCGCTTTTCGTTCTTGATGATGATTTCGGGCGCGTTGAGCTCGAGCAACCGCTTGAGGCGATTGTTGCGATTGATGACACGGCGATAGAGATCGTTGAGGTCGCTGGTCGCAAAGCGGCCGCCGTCGAGCTGCACCATCGGCCGCAGTTCGGGGGCGATCACCGGAACGGCGGAAAGTACCATCCACTCGGGACGGTTGCCGCTGGCAATAAAGGCTTCGACGACTTCGAGGCGCTTGATCGCCTTGAGACGCTTTTGACCTGAGGTCTCTTTGAACTCTTTGCGCAGTTCCTCTTGCAGCTTCTTGAGGTTCATGTCCCGCAGCAGCTCGCGAATCGCCTCGGCGCCCATACCGGCTTTGAAGCGATTGCCGTACTTGTCGCGCGCTTCGCGATACTTCTGCTCGGAGAGCACCTCACGCTTGGTGAGGTTGGTGTCGCCCGGATCGATCACGACGTAAGCCGCGAAATAGATCACCTTCTCGAGCTGTCGTGGCGACATGTCGAGCAGGATACCGATGCGGGACGGTACGCCTTTGAGATACCAAATGTGCGAAACCGGCGTCGCGAGCTCGATGTGCCCCATCCGCTCGCGGCGGACCTTCGCGCGCGTGATCTCGACGCCGCAGCGATCGCAGATCATGCCTTTGAAACGAATGCGCTTGTATTTACCGCAGTGACATTCCCAATCTTTGGTTGGGCCGAAGATCTTTTCGCAGAAGAGCCCGTCGCGTTCGGGTTTCAGCGTGCGGTAGTTGATCGTCTCCGGTTTCTTAACTTCGCCGAACGACCACGCACGGATCTGCTCAGGTGAAGCCAAGCCGATGCGCATCGCATCGAAATTGTTGACGTCAATGAGATTCAAGGAGAACTCCTGGTACGAGTGCCAACCGGGTTGCCTACGCAGGGTACCGCATCTCACGTTGTCGTAAGGGGTCCCACCGTCGCTCCACCGGCTGAACTGAGCGCCGCCCTCGTCAAGGCGGATCGGTCCAGGCACAGGCAGATAGTATACCACTGCCAGGAACACCACTCAAGGGTGGGGTAGATGCGCTCCCGATGCCCCAGAGCGATGCCCGGATACGCACCGTGCTGCGTTCGATTTTTGACGCAGCCGTCGCGAGTGCCGACCCACGAAAGGTCTTGGCCGCTCACCTACCCGAGCCGCCAAGCGGCCGCGTTGTGGTTGTCGGCGCCGGGAAGTCCGCCGCGCTGATGGCTGCCGCACTGGAAGCCGCCTGGCCGAAGGTTCGGCTCGAGGGGCTCGTCGTCACGCGCTACGGCCACGTCGTTCCAACCAAGCATATTAAGGTAATGGAAGCGGCCCATCCGGTTCCGGATGTAAACAGCGACTGGGCGGCGGAGCGGATGCTCGACCTCTTGGGCGGATTGCACTGCGGGGATCTCGTCATCGCCTTGATCTCCGGGGGCGGCTCGGCGCTATTGGCCAAGCCCGCTCCGGGCCTGACCCTGGCCAATAAGCAGGCAGTCTCCGAAGCGCTTCTGGCCTCCGGCGCGACCATCCATGAAATGAACGCGGTGCGCAAGCATCTCTCGGCGGTCAAGGGTGGGCGGCTCGCCCTCGCGGCCGCACCGGCACGGGTTCTAACGCTTGCGATCAGTGACGTCCCGGGCGACGACCCGGCCACGATCGCGAGCGGACCCACTTTGGCCGATCCGAGCACGCTCGCCGAGGTTCGCGCGATCGTCGACCGTTATGGGATCGCGCTGCCTCCGGCGGTCTGCGCCTTTCTCGAACATGCTCCGGAAACGCCGAAACCGGGGCAGATCACCGAAGACGTGCGCCTCATCGCGACACCGGCGGCGGCGCTTCGCGCGGCGGCCGATCAGGCGCGCGAGCTCGGTTTTGCGCCCCTCGTGCTGGGCGAACTCGAGGGGGAGAGCCGGGACCTCGGGATCGTGATGGCCGGAATTGCGCGCAGCGTGCGCGCGCATTCGCTACCGATCGCGCCACCCGCGGTGTTGATCTCCGGCGGCGAAACCGTCGTGACCATCGGCAGCGGACCGGCCGGGCAAGGCGGGCGCAACATGGAGTTTCTTTTGAGCCTCGCGATCGCGCTCGACGGAGCACCGGGGATTTGGGCCGTCGCCGGCGACACCGACGGGCGCGACGGAACGCAGGACGCGGCAGGCGCGTTTATCTCGCCGGATTCATTGCACCGCGCGCACGCTGCGGGAATTGATCCGCGCGTAACGCTCGAAGCCCACGATAGTTTCTCGCTCTTCGAAGCCATTGCCGACCTGTTGCAGACCGGGCCGACCCTTACCAATGTCAATGCCTTGCGCGCGGTAATTATCGCTTGATTCATTGAGCCCGAGGAGGCGCATCGGTGCCCGCCTAAACCCACCTTGAGATGCCCGCGAAACGATCCACGCCGACCGACGGGTCGGGCCTGGCCGCGGTGGCCGAACGCGCCGGTGTTTCACTCGCGACGGCTTCGCGCGTCCTGACCGGAAGTACGCACCGCGTCTCTCGCGATTTACGAGAGCGCGTCCTCAACGCTGCGCAGACGCTGGATTACGTGCCTAACGCAAGCGCGCGCAGCTTGAGCCTCGGCATGCGCAAGATCGTGGGCGTGCTGCTCCACGACATGGTCGATTCGCAGAGCTACGATTACATTTGCGCGATCGAAGAAGTTGCCGACCGGGCCGGTTGGCTGATCATGCTCGCAAATGCGGGCCGGGATATCGAGAAAGAATTCAACTACCTGCGCCTGTTCCGCGCCGAGCGCGTGGGCGCCATAATTCTGGGTGGTTCGGGACTCGATGACGACGAGTATCGCGCGCGTCTGAACCGCGAGCTGGGAAGCTACGTCAAACACGGCGGACGTGTGGTTATGAGTGCAAGATACGGATTGCCGTTCATCGAGTTTGTTCCCGACAATATGGGCGGTGCGAAAGCCGCATGCGACCATCTGCTCGAGCGCGGACATCGCCGCATCGGCATCATTACCGGACCGCGTTCGATTACGGGTACGGCCGACCGCGTCGCCGGCGCGAAGAAAGCCTTTGAAGCGCAGCGCGTCCCTTGGGATGAGTCGCTGGTTGTGGAAGGCGACTATCGGCGAACCGGCGGACTCGCCGGCTGCGAGCGTCTCCTCTCGCGCGCTCCGGATTTGACCGCAATCTTTGCGATGAGCGACGAGATGGCGTTCGGTGTCTACGAAGCGGCGACGGCGCACGGGATGCGAATTCCGAGCGATCTTTCCGTGATCGGATACAACGACCTTGCGATGGCGCGCGTACTCTCGCCACCGCTCACGACCGTGAGCTACCCAGCGGCGGAACTGGCCCGCGGTGCTATCGAGGCTTGTGTCGGCAACGTTTCAATCGAAGGCACGCAGGTCGTCATACCAAGCGAGTTGATCGTCCGTAAGAGCGTCGCAGCCCCGCGCCCACGCTAAGTTCTTCCGCTGGTGGGTATAAGGTCACCACTATGTCCATTATCGGAATTATCGGAGCGGACGACCGCGCGGTTGCTATCGGCAAGATGTTGCAGCGCGGCGGGAACGTGGTTTGCTTCAGCGATCTCGACGACGATCGCACCTCGCAGTCAGCCGCGGAATTACTCGGCGATGGAGCGTTTGCTACCACGCCATCCCAGCAAGCGGCGACCTGCGATCCGCTCTTTCTGACCATCCACTGGCAAGATCTCGAGCGGGCACTCGCCGCGCTCGGGACCTACAAAGACGGCATCGTGGTTGATGCCACGCGGCCTCCGGATCTCGGGCAGCTCAGCGGCGCCGAAATGCTGGCGCACAAGCTCGACAATCCGCACGTCGTCAAAGGCTTTGTCGAACCGCTCGATGGCGACGAGAGCCATTTCATCAAGATTGCTTCGGACGATGCGCGGGCCCGCGCCGAAGTGGGAGAGATCATCGCGCACTGTGGAGGCAACGCACTCGACGTCGGTCCGCTTGCGAACGCGCGCACGATTGAACGCGAGGTCGCCGAACAACTCGCACGATAATCCGCTACATGCGGAAGCGCAGACTCAGCTGAACCGTCCGCCCGATCGGATAATTCTGCGGGATGTATCCGCCACGGCCGTACGTCCACGGCACCGATTGCGTTTGACCGTCGTTGGTCGGTACGCCGTTCCCGAGCGTGTACGGGACCGCATATCCGCCGGCCGCTTCATATGCGGCGGCGTAGAGCGGATTCCCGCCGGTGTAGCCGGGCGGCCCGATCAAGTACGGATTGCCCTGATATGAGGTCGGCGCGTTATTTCCGAGCAGATTGACCACGTCGAAGACCACCGTCCAATGCGGCGCAAAGCCGTCCTCGATGTGCAGGTTCACGAATGTCTCGGGTGGCGAGTGCAGCGAATTCGGGAAGTCGGCCTCGGGCGTGCTGAGATTGCCGATGTAGGGATTCGACGTCGCGTTGAACGGCATCGACGGATCTCGCAAGAAATAGTAGCTATAACCGGGGTCGACATAGTTGTCGTTGGGGACCTCTTCCGGCTTGCCGGTCACGGGATCGAAGATCCATGCCATCTTCCCGTTGCCATACGGATACCCCGACTCATACGAGAGTGACGGCGTCACGCGCAGACGATGGTTCCGCGTGTGCCACTCGTAGGAAAGGTTGGCCGAGAAGTTCGGTAGGTAGCTGACCGGGAACAAGACGCCGGCTGCCACCGCCGGCGCGTTGAGGTCGTTGTACGCGAACTGCGAAGCGCTCGAGGAATAGGCGCGTACGTAGTTTGTGTCGAGCGTGAATCCGCCGCTGCGCAGCCACAGCTCGCCGCCGCCGGCGCGGAGATCACCCACGTTCGTCGGGACGCCGACGCCGCTCGGGACCAGCCCGGATTGAATCGCGGAGCGGAAATTATAGGGCAACACATCGATCAGATCGTGTTGGTTGATATTGTAGACCGTTGCGCGGAACTGCGTGCGCCCGCCGCCCTCGACGGAATAGGTCATGTTGTTTGACACTTCGGGCGCAAGCGGCACGAACGGCGCCGGGTTCCCCAGGGCATCAAGGTTGGTCGAATCGACGCGATCCGCTTCGAGCGGTAACGGGGCGGCGGTGGTGTGATCGTACGTCACACGGAACGCGATCTTGCCGACCATGTACGAGATGCCGGCGTGCGGATCGAGAGCAGCATCATCGTAGATCGTTCCGGCGCTCGGAACAACGTGCGTGTCGGTGAAGCGCATCGTTGCCATCGCTTGAAGCCGTGACGTCGCCTGCCAGGTGTCGCCAAAATACGCCAGATACGAAATAAGGGTTGGATTCGACGATATAAATTCATCCGCGGTCGGCACGACCTGGGAGAGGAACGAGGTGTTCGTCGTGTATTCCGCTCCGAAGCGCAGATCGTGACGATCACCGATGAGATCCTCGCCGTCGTAACCAAGGCCTTCCTCGCGGCTCCCCTGCGTTTCGGCGAGTGATATCGATCCGTCCGGCCAACCGTTCTCGTCCCAGAACGGGCCGCCGGCCTGCGAACCGTACTGCGACTGATAGAGCTGCACGCGCGAGAGCGAGTGCGCGCCGGAATGCAGCCACTGCGCTTTGAGAATGCTATACGATCCGCGGATACCCGAAGCAAAATCGACGGGATCGTTCGGGTTGACCTCGCCTGGGTAGGTCGTTGTGGCGCCGTCGAAGGCGCCCACCGTCTCGCCCGCATACGGGGATCCGTATTGGTTATACGCAGCCTGACCGACGAGCCCTAAGATGGAGACGTCATCGGATGAATCGATGCGATAGTGAACGTTTGTTTCGAGGGAATATTCACCGCGGCTCTGCAGGGCGAGGCCATACGTAGCGGCTTCGGACGGATAGAACGTCGTTCCGTCGCCGTAGTTGAAGTACTGGCTCCCGGTCGTTGCCGCGAACGCATAGCGCCAGCGCAAATCAGGTGACGCGTCGAGAATTTGCAGTGTGTTCAGTTGAAACTGATTGCCTCCAGCTCCGATGCCGCTTTGGAACGTGACGCTGCCCGGATACGTGCCGACTGCGGGAATCTCGTCGATGACACCGCCGAGCGAGTTCTGACCTTGCGTCGTGTAACCGGCCAGCGTTGTCGTCGTCGAAGCGACACCGGCGGTCGGCAATTGTGCGCTTACGATATTGCCGCCGGGTTCGGCGACCAAGCCCTGCGGAACGGATACGGAATCATAATCGAAGACCGCGTCCGACACTTTTCCGCCGCGCAGGATGGCATTGGCGAACTGGTCGAGGACCACACCCGGAACGGACGCGATGGCGCCTTGCACGGTGCCGCCGATATAGGTCGCGAGGCCCGACGACGAGACCGGCGGGGCGATCGCGCGCGCCTGCGCTCCCGACACCGTGAAGGTGTCGCTCGTGCTACCGACGGTGAATACTTTGGTCGTCGATTCGACGCTCGCAATCGTTTTGAGCCGCGCTACGAGACGAATGGAAATGCTTTGCGTCTGGCCCGGCAGTACGATGAGCCCACTCTGACTTGCGGGCTCGAAGTCGTTTGCTTCGACGGAAAGCACGTACGAATCAGGAACGATGCCAAGAATGTCGAAGCGCCCACGCGCATCCGAGCTTGCGGTGTAGATGCCGGACGGTGAGGTCAGCCTCACACGCGCGGCTGCCACCGGAACGCCGTTGCTCACGATGGTTCCAACGAGTGTGCCCGTCGTCGCTTCCGCAGCGGCGCTGGGACCAATTGCACATGATGCAATGAGGCAGAACGCGAGTATCACTCGCGATAGAAAAGACCGATTCATGCGGCTGCTCCGGGGCAAACCGACGCCCCAACGCTAAGTGACGAGGTCGTCTAAATGAGCGTCGGCAGGAGTGGCGGAGCTCGCGGACCGCACGCACTGATCAGTTCGGGAACGTCGTGCGAGTGGGTCGCGTCCGGAAAGAGCGCGGCACAGTGCTTTGATGTGGCGATCGCCGCCCGCAGCTTACGAAGGAACGAGATCAGCAGCGCGACCGCGGCTGCCCCGCTTCGCGCCGTCCAGCGAATGGCCGCGCCGAGCAGTGCGCGCGCCACGATTGCGATTGTCAAGAACGAGACGAGGAGCGCCGGTGCGTGGGCAACGATGGTCGAGCCAGAATCGAACGGCGCCATGCCGCCGAAGCGCGTTTCATAGCCCTCGATCGCGATGACGGTGAGCCAGCCCGCGGCAAAAGCGGCGAGCGCGTCGACGGCGCGCGCACGACGATCGTCCAGCTCACGCAGCAGCGGGTCGCTCGGTGCAATCCGCGAGCCGATCACGTAGACGCACAGACCCAGCGCGCAGATCAGTGCGGCGATCGACGCTGGGAGAAGGCCCTGGTGGTCGCTATCGACTGCGCCTCGGCCAAGCCAGCCCAAGGTGTTCAGTCGTTCGGTCCCGGCATCGCCCAACGCACCGCTCAGCAGTCCGACGATGGCGACGGACCACAGGCGCACGAGTGCGTACGAGCGGCGAGAGCGGCTCACTTCGCCCGACTTCGACGGTCACGACGACGACGCATGCCGTGCGTGCCGTTGAATGAACGTCAACTCCGAAACCCCGGACTTATCGAGCTGCCCGAGGCCCAGGGTTTTCATGCGCTCGAATTGGTCGAACGTTGCTCGAGCCAACGGCAGCGCGAGATCGTGATCGCGCGCCAGGCCTAGGGCAATCCCCGAGTCTTTCGCGGCGTGCTCCGCGGAAAAATAGACGTCGTGATCGCGATTCTGCATGTCGTAGCCGTCGGTCTCGAGGACGCGCGAGTTTGCACCGGTCTGCGAGAACACTTCGCGCAGCATGGACAGGTCGAGTCCGAGCGCATCGCCCAACCCTAGCCCTTCAGCTAGCCCGGCCGTGTTGATGTTCATCACCATGTTGACCAAGGCTTTGACTTGCGCGGCGCGGCCGGCTTCACCGACATACCGAAGCGACGCGCTCATCTTCGCCAACAGCGGTTCGACCTGCTCGAAGACTTCACGACGTCCGCCAATCATCAGGTAGAGCGTGCCATTGCGGGCTTGCGTGATGGAGCTCGCCATACACGCCTCCAGCGATCGCGCGCCGCGCGCCTCCGCTCGCCGTTGCACCTCGGCGTGGATCGCTGGTGTGACCGTCGCACAGTTGACGAAGATCTTGGCGCTCGCGCCTTCGAGTAGACTGTCACCGCGTTCCGCGAAGATGCGATCCATCGCGGCATCGTCGCTTACTACCGTGATAATCACGTCCGCGTTCGCCGTGACCTCCGCGAGCGTACCGTAGACGGCGCCCTTGGTCTGGACGGCCGCCGCGCGAGCCGCTTCCGGCCGAAGGTCGTAGAAGGCGGTGACGGGGTATCCAACCTCCGCCAGGCGCAAGGCGATGTTCGCACCCATTCGCCCTGTGCCAACGATGCCGATCTTGGGAAGCTCGCTCATCCGCTGGTCATTCGAGCTAGGGTAGGGACCCACTGCTATGGATGATAATGTTCAGCGGCATGTCCGTTATTGCGGTGCTTGCCGCGATCGTCGCCGTCGCAACGGCGAGTTCCTCGCCTTCGCCGACGCCGAGCGCGCTGCCGGTTATCGGCACCGTCCGCGTCGTGACCGGCTCGCTCGAATCGCTTCACCAACTGCCGGTGCCCGCTTCGGTGTTGGATCAACAGGCGATCGTCAGCCTTCCCGCCGTCACCGGCGACCAAGTGCTGCGCTACCTGCCCGGTTTCGACCGCAGTCGCAGCAACAGCATGTTCACCAACTACGGACAGTTGCGCGTATCGTTCGCTGGATTGGGAAACGATCGCGGGCTCGTCCTCGCGGACGGCATCCCCGTGCAGGACGGTTTCGGCGGACAGGTCGATTGGGCGCAGTTTCCCGCTCCCAATTTGATTCGCGCCGAACTTTTGCGTGGACCGGGTTCGGCGCTGTATGGCGGCGGAGCTGTCGGCGGGGTTCTCGCGCTGCAAACCTACGGCCCGACCACCGAGCTCTCCGGACCCGCGCAGGGCACGGTGAGTTTTTCAGGCGGCACACACGGCTTTGCGCAAACGTACGTGCAGTCGACGGCGCCGCTCGGCGGCAAACTCTCGGCTTCGTTTTCCGCACTCTCACAGCAGCTGCAGTACAACGCTTTGGCGCCCGGGTATCAAACGTCGCACGATAACAACTCACAGTCGCAGAGCAACATGGCGAACCTGCGCATGCGCTACGCGCCCGATGCGAACACCGTTCTCGAATATGGTTACCTCGGCGCATGGGACTATCAGCAGGAAGGGCGGCCGAACTACGATTTCTGGCGGGACCTCGTGCAAAATGCGATTCGCATCGCACACACGACGAAGCAAGCCACGCTCACCGCAAGCTACTACGACCGCAACGCCTTCGTAACCAATCGCGCCGATATGTATCCGAGCGCGCCGGGGACGCTGCTCTACACCCAGTACGTTCCCACGCACGAAAGCGGTGTCTGGGTCAACTGGATCGTGGGCGACGAGCGCTCGACGTTCGCCGTGCTCGGCAACGCGAAGTTCGTCAATGGTGTGAGCAATCAGTACAACGGAACAGGTGTATTTACGGTCTCGGGCAGCGGCACGCAAGACTCCTCGGGCCTTGCCGTTCAAGAGACGTTGCGCGGCGCGCGCTTTGAAGTGGTCGGCGGCGTGCGTGAGGACGCGATAAATCTCACGCAGGCCGCGACCCAGAAGGGCGCAGTCGTAACGAGCATTGCCCCTCGCGTCGATCGCGCGCTCTCTCCGCGCGTGGCGGTGCGCTACGATCTGAGTAAGCAGCTCGCGTTTCGGGCATCCGGCGGCGGTGACTTCCGGGCGCCGTATTTAAACGAGCTGGTTCGCGGTTACCAAATCGGCGCGGTGCAGTATCTGCCGAACTCCGCGCTCGTTCCGGAGCGAAGCTCGTCCCTGGTCGCCGGCTTTGACTGGACCCATTCCGGCAGCGAGCTTTCCGCCGATTTCACGCACGCCTACGTCAACGATGCGATCGACTTCCGCACGATCAGTCCGACGGTGCAAATGCGCAGCAATTTTTCGCATACGCAAACCGACGGAACGACCGTCGTCTACGTGCGGCGCTTGGGAACGTGCTCGCGGCTCACGCTCTGGGGGACGCAGCAATATGCGCGCATCATCGTAGGAACCGCCGGCGAAGACGGTAAGCAGCTTCCGTACGTGCCCAAGGCGTCGGCGAGTGCCCAGTACGATACGTCGGTCGGGGCGGTGCAAACCGGTGTGAGCATCAACTATTCGGGCATGACCTGGGCCGACGATCTCAACCAGCAGCCGCTCGGTACTGCCGTCACAGCCGGCGTGCATGCGATTGTTCCGCTTCGCGCGGGCGTGACAATTGTTCTGAATGCGGACAACGTGACGAACGCACGTTATCTTTCCAGCATCGATCGATACGCGCCGCCGCAGATCATTTCGATCGCGCTTGCGGCACCGCTAGGAAGACCTCAACCGCTAGCCTGCTCGAAATAGCCGAGTTTTAGGCACAAATCCGAGCCCCACCCGATCATAAACTGCTGGCGCGGTCGAGCGTGAGGAAGGTTCGTGCGAAGAGATCGGCCGGAAGCGGATGGCCGAGCGCATAACCCTGCACGTATTGGCAGCCGGTGTCGATCATGACCTCGAGCTGCATCGTGTTCTCGACGCCTTCCGCCACCACAGTCATCCCGAGCTCTGAAGCAAGACGAACGACGGTCACCGCGACGGCGCGTGCTTTGCTATCGACTTCACTTTTTGTCACGAACGAGCGGTCGATCTTGAGCACACTCGCCGGCACATCGCGAACGCGACCGAGCGACGAACCGCCGGTACCGAAATCGTCGATTGCGCAGTGCACGCCGATATCACGCAAGCTACTCACCAGCGCCGCAACGTCGCCATCGTCGCTCGCAATGACGCTCTCATTGATTTCGACGATCAGGGCGTCGCCGGGTACGGCGGTGCGCTCCAAGAGCTCGCGAATGCGGTCACGGCATTGACGGTGCAGTACTTGTCGTGCGAAGAGGTTGACCCATACGGCGAAATCGGGAATCTCGCGCCGCCATTCGCCGGCCTGCAACAGACTCTGTTCCATGACGTTCCAGCCAACATGTTCGCCGATGGAAAGCCGCTCCAGGAGTTCGATGAAGCCGGACGGCGGGACGATCCCACGCTCGGGATGGATCCAGCGCAGCAGCGCTTCCGCCCCCGCGAGGCGCCATGTTCGCGTTGCCTGCTCGTAGCGAAAGATCGGCTGAAAGAACGGCACGAGTTCGCGACGTTCGACCGCTCGGTGCAGCTCGCCCACCAGCGACGGCGAGTCGCCAACCTGTAAGTCCGGCGAGTAGACGATTGCGTGGGTCGGCGATTCTTTTGCGCGATCGAGCGCGATGTCGGCTTTACGCAGCATCTCGTCGGCCGAGCCGGCTCGAATCATCCGCACGGCGCCCATCGACACCGACAGGAAAACGCGCGAACCGTCGGCGTCGAACGGCGCGTCGAAGAACTGACGTAACTCGGTCATGATCGCGTGAGGACTGCGATCGTCCACGACGGCGACGGCGAATTCGTCAGCACTCACCCGCGCGATCATGTGCGAGCTCGGGAACGTCGCTCGCAAACGGATTGCCATTTGTTGCAAAACATGGTCGGCGGCGACACGCCCCACGCCTTGATTGAGCAGGCGCATGTCGTCGACGTCCATGATCACCAGCACGATCGCCGAGTCGGCGTGGCGCGTGATCCATTCGACCAGGCGCTCGCGGTTGGGCAGCCCGGTGAGCTCGTCGATGAAGGCCCGCCGCGATAGCCGCGCAACCAACTCCCAGCGTTCGTCGACGAGTCCCGCCAGCAAAAAGACCGTGAGCGACGAGGCAAAAAGAAAACCTTGCGTTTGAACGAGCACTTCGGGCTCGAGACCCTGTGCCGCTTGCATGAGCGTCGCGCTGACCCAAGCCGTCGCTGAAGTAAGAGCCGCTCCGCGGATTCCGTAGCGAATTGCAAGCCATGACATCGCCACGAACGAGAAATCGAGGATCGGTTCATGTGTGAGCGACGAGAGATAGATGCCGAGCGTTACCAGGAGCGCGGTCGCGGCGACCGACGCGACAATTTCAATGCGCGGCGGATCTTGATGTTCGGCCGGCGAGCGCAGCTGCTTCCAGCCGATGAAGGTTACAATGGCGGGCACGAGTGCCATAACCGCAGTGACGTCGCCTAGGATTAAGCGCGCAAGCTGCGGCGGTATGTCGTCCAGGCCGATCTTGTTGATCGCGACGAGTAATGTGATGGCGATGGGTCCGAGCACGAGCGGCGCGGCAACGCCAAGGATGCCGCAGAACCACGCCACATCGCGCAAGTTCCGAAGCGGCAGCGACACGCGCAAGCGCTCCACGACTAGACGAACTGCGAGTGCAAAGACGACCCCTAGCGCGATTTGCACAACCAACGTCGGCCACACAGCATGCCGGCTGTGCTCGAAAATTGCCCAGTGCAATACGGCGCTCGCGGGGATCAACGGCCACCACTTCCAGCCGACGTACAGCAGAAGCAGCACGTCGACCGCGAGGACCGGATAAACCGGCGATGCCCCGGAACCGGAAAAGAGCAGGTCGGTTAACGCAGCGACGAGCTGCCACAACACCAAAAAGCCGACGATATAGACCGCCGTCCGTTGTGTGTTTGGTGACCGCGGCGCGAAGGTCCGCACGCGTGCGTTGTTCATCCTTGAGGGGTTCGGTTCCCGTTCGATGCGACGGAGGAGGCCCGGCCAAACGGCCGGGCCTCCGGGACTACGGATTCGGCGCGGCCGAATCTAAAAGTCGTCCTCTTGCGGGTTCTCGACGTACGGAGCTTCCTCTTCCTCGTCTTCGAAAGACTTCTCTTCCTCGTACGATTCCTCGTCTTCTTCCTCGATTTCGTAACCCTGCACGCCCTCGACTCCCTCCTCTTCGGCCTCTTCTTCCTCGGGCGTGAAGATCTCGTCCGACTCGGCTTCACGCGCCGGCATCGGCGGCGGCGTGGGAAGCGGAATCGTCGCGTCCAGCGGCTTGCTGTCGTCGATCTCTTCCTCTTCCTCTTCCAATTCGGCCTCGGGATCCTCGACTTCGGTCGGATCGCCGATACCCTCGGCAGCGGCCGCCTCGGCAAGCACTTCGCGCGCCGCAACTTGCGTCTGCGACGGCACAGGCTGATCGTCACCCATAAGCAGGCCGATCTCCTGACGCTCGCGTTCGCCCAGATCGTCGTCTTGCATCCGCACGTCGATCTCTTCGCGGTTCTCAGTGAGCACTTTGACGTCGAGTGCGAGTGATTGGAGTTCCTTTATAAGGACCTTGAACGATTCCGGGACGCCCGGCTCCATCACGTTTTCGCCCTTGACGATCGCTTCGTACGTCTTCACGCGACCAACGACGTCGTCGGACTTGACCGTAAGCAGCTCTTGCAGCGTGTAGGCCGCGCCGTACGCTTCGAGCGCCCAGACTTCCATTTCACCGAAGCGCTGACCACCGAACTGCGCCTTGCCACCAAGCGGTTGCTGAGTGATCATCGAGTACGGTCCGGTCGAGCGCGCGTGGATCTTGTCGTCGACCAAGTGCGCGAGCTTGAGCATATAGATCATGCCGACGGTGATCGGGCGCGAGAAACGCTCGCCTGTACGGCCGTCACGCAACCACGTCTTACCGTCGGGCGCCATGCCGGCGTCCTGCAGCCATTCGGCGATGTCTTCCGCGTGCGCACCGTCGAAAACGGGCGTTGCGACGTTGAAGCCGAGCATCCGCGCGGCCCAGCCTAGATGTGTTTCCATAATCTGGCCAAGGTTCATACGCGAGGGAACACCGAGCGGGTTGAGCACGATGTCGACCGGCGAACCATCTTCCAGATATGGCATGTCTTCTTCGGGCAGCACTTTGGCGATGACGCCCTTGTTGCCGTGACGTCCGGCCATCTTATCGCCCTGCAGAATCTTACGCTTTTGCGCGACGTAGACGCGCACGAGGTGATTCACGCCCGGCGAGAGTTCGTCGCCATTTTCGCGCGAGAACACCTTGACGTCGATGATCTTGCCTTTTTCGCCGTGTGGAACTTTGAGGCTCGTGTCGCGAACTTCACGCGATTTCTCGCCGAAGATCGCGCGCAGCAGGCGCTCTTCCGCCGTCAGCTCGGTCTCGCCCTTGGGCGTGACTTTGCCGACGAGAATGTCTTCCGGGCGAACTTCCGCACCGATGCGAATGATGCCGCGTTCGTCGAGATCCTTGAGCGCGTCTTCACCGACATTGGGAATGTCGCGCGTGATCTCTTCGGGTCCGAGCTTGGTGTCGCGGGCTTCGCACTCGTACTCCTCGATGTGAATCGAGGTAAAGCGATCTTCCTTGACCATGCGTTCGCTAATCAAGATCGCGTCTTCGTAGTTGTAGCCTTCCCACGGCATGAACGCGACCAGCACGTTCTGGCCGAGCGCGAGTTCGGCTTCGTCGGACGAGGGGCCGTCGGCAAGAACTTGCCCCGCCTGGACGCGCTCGCCGAGTTTGACGATCGGACGCTGGTTGATGCACGTGCCGGCGTTGCTGCGCACGAACTTAAGTAGGTCGAAGACCTTCTCGGAGCCGTCGTCGAGCTTGAGCGTGATGCCCTTGGCATCGACGGCCACAACCATGCCACTCAGGTTCGTAACGATGAGCGATCCCGAGTCCTTTGCGGCGCGATACTCCATGCCGGTGCCGACGATCGGCGCATCCGGGCGGAGCAACGGCACAGCCTGACGCTGCATGTTCGCGCCCATCAGCGCACGGTTGGCGTCGTCGTGTTCGAGGAACGGAATCAGCGCGGTTGCGACGGAGACGATTTGCTTGGGCGAGACGTCCATCAACTGGACGCGCAACGCCGGCTCCTCGATGTATTCCTCGGCGTAGCGGCAAACGACCGAATCCGACGTGATGATCCCGTCATCGGCAACCTGCGTATTCGCCTGCGCGATGATGTACTCGTCCTCGCGATCGGCCGTGAGATAGATGATTTCGTCGGTGACGCGGCCTTCCAGCACGACGCGGTACGGCGTCTCGATGAAGCCGAACTTATTGACGCGCGCGTAGGTCGCGAGCGAACCGATCAGTCCGATGTTCGGGCCTTCCGGCGTTTCGATCGGGCAGATGCGGCCGTAGTGCGAGTGGTGAACGTCGCGAACTTCGAAGCCTGCGCGTTCGCGCGAAAGACCGCCCGGCCCGAGCGCCGAGAGACGGCGCTTGTGGGTCAGTTCGGCCAGTGAATTCGTTTGGTCCATGAACTGCGAGAGTTGCGAGGAGCCAAAGAACTCTTTGATCGCGGCAACAACCGGTCGAATGTTGATCAGCGCCTGCGGCGTGACCGTCTCGATGTCTTGCACGGTCATGCGCTCGCGCACGACGCGCTCGAGGCGCAGCAAACCAACGCGGAATTGATTCTGCAGCAATTCGCCGACCGAACGCACGCGGCGGTTGCCGAGATGATCGATGTCGTCCTTGGCGATGATGCCGGTCGCCACTTTGATCAAGCGGCGGATGACGGCGATCATGTCGGAGCGCGTGAGGCACTTGACGTCGATCGACGGCTCCTCGAGCCCGGCGTACTCATTGATCTGCAGGGTGGGCGTCGTGATGCGTGCCTCGGCGTCCGGATTCTCGATCCGGTAGTGGAACTTGCCGCCGAGCTTGTACCGGCCTACGCCGGCGAGATCGTATCGCTTCTCGTCAAAGAACAGCGACTCGAGGAGTTTCTCCGCGTTCTCCGCGTTCTCGGGCTCGCCCGGACGCAGCTTCTTGTAGATCTCCTTGAGCGCGTCTTCGCGCGTCTTGATGTCTTTGTCTTTGTCGATCGAGTTCTGGACTAGCGGCGAATTGTTGAAGAGCGCAAGAATCGCTTCATCGCTCTCCCAATTCAAGCCGAGATCCGGACGCGAAAGCGCTCGGATGAACGTCGAGACGTAGATCTTGCGATTCTTGTCGATGCGAACGCCGATCGTACCCTCGGTCTCGTCATTCTTCGTGCCGTTGTCGGTCTCGAATTCGATCCATGCGCCGCGGTTTGGGATGATCGTGGCGTTGTACGTCGGGCGCGCATTTGTATCGACGTCCTGGCTGTAATAAACGCCGGGCGAACGCACTAGCTGGCTCACGATCACGCGCTCCGCGCCATTGATCATGAACGTGCCCTTGTCGGTCATGAGCGGGAAATCGCCCATGAAAATTTCCTGGTCGGGAATGCCTTTGATTTCGCCCGATTCGGCCGTGATCAAGCGGACCCGTACGCGCAGCGGCGCGCTGTAGGTCATGTCGCGCTCACGGCACTCTTCGATCGAATACTTGGGTTCGCCGAGCGAATGCTCGCCGAACTCGAGGATCAAATTACCGGTGAAATCCTTGATCGGCGAGATCGAAGAAAATGCTTCTCCAAGACCTTCGGTCTTGAACCAATCGAAGCTGGCCTTTTGCAGTTCGATCAGATTCGGAATCTCGAGGACGTGCGGAATCTTCGCAAACGTATAGCGCGAGCGTTTTGGCCCCGGATCCGGAGGCTGCTCGACCGTGAACGCTCCCGCCGCCATCGGGAACGATTGCGGCACGGCTGTCGTCGTTACGCCCGCATTCGGCGCAGGACGTTCCGTGCGCTTCGACTTGCCCTTACTCGCCGCGGAGCTCTTCGCGGTCGCTTTCGGTGCCGTCGTTTTCGCCATTATCTCTCTCTTACTGACCTTTGAGGTTGGGCAGAGTGCTACACAAGCAAAAGAGGCCGAGTTCGTCCCCCCACATCACAGGGTCTTGACTCGTCCTTCTTTATTCTTATGGCTTATTCGCCCCGGGGCATAGGCAAAGAGTTTAACACCGGGCCGCTTGGGCGTCAAGGAGGACTCGTTTGGGGTTCAATCGGGCTCCAACGTGCCGCGCCGCCGTCCCTGCTCCCACAGCGCACCACCCAGAAGCGCGAAGAGCATGCCCGGCAGAGCGAGCGAGCCGAGAAAGGCCGCGGTCTGCACGATATAAGGGTGAAGGTGATGGTGTCCGAGTCCGCCCATGATCGCCAAGCAGTATATCACGTCTACCAAGCTCTCGCTTATGGCGCGAAGAGAATCTTGCCCCCGCGCCCGGGCTCCTCGGCGGCCTTGAGCGCCTTAGCCGCGTCCCGGAGCGGATAGACGCCGGCAACCGGCAGCGGCAGCTCGCCTGCTGCCGCAAGCTCAAATACGCGCCGTATCACACCTGCCCGCTGCTCGGCGCTCGCCCGTGGCATCCAGGCGTTCATCCAAAAGCCGCGGACCACGCTCTCCTGAGCGATCATCAAACCGGGCGCGAGCTTCATCGAGGCGCCGGAAAGGCCGCCGAAGACGATGAGCTCACCGAACTGCGCAAGCAATTGCTGCAGTTGCAGCGAGTCAGGTCCAGCCACCGAGTCGACGATTCGCGCGAAGCCGTTGCCGCCGGTGAGCTCGCGCGCCTCCTTCTGCCACCCCTCGCGATCGGTCACCACGACATGCTGCGCGCCGTATTTGCGCAGCTCTTCCGCGGCGCCGTTGCGGCGCACGAAGTTGACGATGTTGACCCCGGCTTTTTGCGCGAGCAACATCAACGTTTTTCCGACGGCGCCGTTAGCGGCGTTTTGCGCGATCCACATGCCCGGCGCCGTGCGCAATTCATCGAAGAGCACGACCGTCGACAGCGGCATGGCCAGCAGTTGGCAAGCGCGATCATCCTCGATCGCATCGGGAACGGGCACGAGCCCGGCGCTGGGCGCCACAATGTCTTCAGCCCACGCACCTTTGGTCAAACAGGCGTAGCGTTTGCCGTTGATTTGACCCACGCATTCGGTGCCGCCGACTGCCGGCAGCTTGGGCTTGACCCCGTAGATCCCGCGAATCGTCGCTAGGTCGTGATTGTGAATCGGCGAGCGGAGTAAGCGCAGCAGCACCTCTCCCTCGCGTGGCGCCGGCACGGGAATATCCGTGGGGGCAACGACCTCGGCCGGCTCGCCGAAGCGCGCATACTGCAAAGCAATCATGCACGCTTCTTCGAGTCCGTCTCGCGATCTCCGGTGCTGCCGGGTCCGAGGCGCAACTCGTACGCCGCATATGCATGCAGGTCCCGTTGTCCGGCAAACGACGTGCCGATCGAAACGACGAACGAGTGAATGTCCGAGAAATCGTCGTTCATGCCGATGCCGACGCTCATGCTTCCGCGCTCTCCCCAAACCTCGGGCGTATTTCCGTAGACTTCGATCCCGGCATTGATCGGTTTTGAGAACTGATAGGTATCGGCGACTCCTCCACTCCAGAAGTTGCGGTTACCCGCGCCCGGATTGCGCTCCCAGCCCCCGCCGCCAAAGATTGTCGTTCGCCCCATCGTTTGCTGCGCCCAAAGAGGCAAGAATAATTTTGGTGCCGCGCTGCCATCAGTCGAGAGTTCCATCGAGGGATAGAATGCAACTTGCGGATGTGAAACGGTCTCTTGTATGAAGCGCACCTTCACGCCCGCATCGAGCGCGCCAACGCTGCGACCGAGCGGAACCTGCGGACCCGAGGTAAACGCGTACGGTGTCGATACCGCTACTTGCACGTTGGGCATCGGTCCGTAGTTCACTTCCAGGAACGGCACCTCGGCTTCGAGGCCGCCGGCGCCGTTCTCTTCCTGCGTTCCTAAATAGATCTCGTAGTGCCGATATGGCACCGGCGCGGGATCATCGGTCTGATATGGCGGACCGGCCAGCGCCGGCACGGTAACGCCGCAGAGCGCGAACAGCATCCCCGTGTATGCGACGGCGAATCGGGTCAAACGCATATCCCCTAATCGCGTTCGTCGACGTCTTCTTCGTCCTCCTCCTCGTCGTCTTCGTCGTCTTCATCTTCCTCGTCGTCGAGGTCGAAGTCGTCGTCCTCTTCTTCCGGCGACATTTCATCCACCGCAGCGTGGATTTCGCGATACATCGCGGCGATCTCACGGCCGAGCTCTTGGCCGCTGCGATCGGAGCTCACGTTCTTGAGCCACTGATCGAGCGCCGCAATAGTTAAGTGCATCGCGATAACGTCATTGGTCGAAGCATCGAGTTCCAGTTCCATCACACCATCCTTAGCGAATGCGAGCAAGTGCGTAATTTGTCTTGAGCGTACTTCAGCACCCTTAAGCCCAGTTAATGAGACGAAAGAGGGTGATAATCCCGAAACCGCGTAAGTACTTAGCCGGTTAATAATTGTTGATGCGAAACCCGTTTGCCCATCGGCACGACGCACCCGTCGCTCTGATCACGATCACGGTCATGCTCGGCCTGATCATGGCGATCATCGATTCGACCATCGTGAACGTCGCGATCAACACGATCGGCGGCAACCTCGGCGCATCGGTCGACGAAGTCTCGTGGGTCGCTACGGGCTACATTCTGGCCAACGTCATCGTCATGCCGCTTAACGGCTGGCTCACCGCTTTCCTCGGGCGCAAGCGCTTCTATGCCGCTTCGCTTGCCGTCTTTACGATTGCATCGTTCTTGTGCGGAACGGCAACGAACATTACCCAGCTCGTGATTTATCGCGTAATTCAAGGCATCGGCGGCGGCGCGTTACAACCGACCGCACAAGCGATCATGTTCGAGAGCTATCCGGCGGAGAAGCGCGGAAACGCCATGGCCATCTTCGGCCTGGGCGCGATGGTCGGACCGGCGATCGGACCAACGCTCGGGGGCTACATCGTCGACAACGCGTCCTGGCCGCTCATCTTCTACATCAATATCCCGATCGGCATCGTGGCCTTCTTGATGACGATGATGTTCATCCCCAACCCGAAGTACATCGAGCGCTCCAAAGCGGGCCTTGATTGGATTGGCCTCGGACTCATGACAGCGGGGCTGTCGTCGCTCCAATATGTGCTCGAACGCGGCGAGCATGACGATTGGTATGACTCGGCGACGATCACCATCCTGACGATCGTTGCCATCGTGACGCTGGTGCTCTTCGTTTGGAGGATGCTGCGTGACCGCCATCCACTCGTAAACCTCCAGGTGTTTCGGCATCCCTCGTTCACGATCGGGAACATTCTGGGCATCATCAGCGGCTTCGGGCTTTTTGGCACCGCATTAATCTTGCCGCTCTTCTTTCAAACGATTTTGAACTTCACTGCGTTCGACACCGGGCTTATGCTCTTGCCTGGTGCGCTCTCGACTGCCGTAAGCATGATGATCGTCGGCCGCATACTCAACCGTATCGACGGGCGCGCGTCGATTGCATTCGGCTTTCTAGTCTTCGGCTTCTCGACGTGGATGCTCGGCGGCTTGTCGACCGACGCGGGCTTTTGGGACGTCTTCTGGCCACGCTTGATTCAAGGCTTCGGGCTCGGGTTTCTCTTTGTGCCGCTCTCGACCATCACGCTCGGCGATATCCCCATCGCCGAGATGGCCGGCGCGACCGGCGTCTATACGCTCGTTCGTCAACTCGGCGGCAGCCTTGGTATCGCGATTTTGACGACGCTCCTGGTGCACCAAACGGCGGTTGCCTGGAACGTTCTCGCGTCGGGCGTGACCCAGACGCACGGTTACTCGGTCGGCGCACTGACCGCGATGGTGGCGCAGCAATCCTCGATGATCGCCTACAACTATCTCTTCCGCGTCACGGCAATCGTCTTTGCTCTTGCGGCCCCGCTTGCGTTCCTGATGAAAGTCAAGCCCCGGACAGCCACGGCGCCGGCGTCAGCCGCACTTGCCGCCGCCGTGGACTAGGATTCAGCTTCGCTGAATCCGTTGCGTTCGGCCCTTCGACAAGCTCAGAGCCGATCCGCCCTAAAGCTTTTCAAGCGCGTCGAGTGCGTCAGTACTCGTCGGCGGTCGCGTACGAAAGGCCTCGATCCGATACGGCAGGACGCCGGCATCTGCTTTGGTGCGCGCGCCGACGCGCCGGTCCAGGCCCCGCCGATAAACCGCAGGACCGACGAGATGGATCGCCTCGGGCGAGGGTTCGTCGTAGTACTCGGGCCAATGCGCAAGCCAGATTCCAACGGTTGGGCGTCCGCCCATTGCAATCGCCGCATGCAGCGGGCCCGACGCAACACCTACGTAGGCGTGCGCTGCACGCACCAGTGTCACCAGCACATGTGCGAAGGGAAGATCGAGGTCGCCGAAGAGATCCGTGGTCGTCGGCGCGAGACCGCTCTCGCGGCCGATCATCGCGCTGGTACGCTCGTCGACGGTGACAACCCGCGCGCGCTCATCACGGCGCCGCACCTCGCTCGCAAATTCAGCCACCTCGCGTTCCGGCCAGATTTTGTCGGCCTGCGTATGACCTCCGGAGGAAAGCACGTAGAGACGCGCACCAAGTGGAACGAGCTCGCGCAAACGCGCTTCGAGACGTTCGGCCGCGTGCGACGGCGCACGAAAGTCGAGCGAGCTGCGCAAAGGCTGCGAGAGATCCATCGACGCAAAGCGCTGCGGTGCAACGATGCGGCTGGCCAAATAGCGCGCCTTGGTCTGCCAAGGATAGGGTGTGCGGCCAGTCATCTCCGGATACCGGCACACGAGCATGGTCTCGATGCCATGCTCCTCGATGCGCGATCGCAACGGTTCGGGCACGTCGAGACGCGTCATCCCGTCCGGAGGATGGTCGAGGTCGAGGCCAAAATGCGGGCGCGCTCCCAGCTCTGTACCAGAGCCGAGCACGCGCGTCCCTGAGAACACCGGAAGAACGCGTTCGCCGCAATCGTAGAGGTGGACAAAGTCGTCACCGAAGCGGGTGAGATAGTACTCGTTGCTTGGCTCGAGCAGCGGCACGACGAACGAGAGATGGACGAAGTCGCCGAATCCGTGGGGCCAATAGATCAGCACGCGCCGGCCGGTCACCGAGCCAAAACGCCGGCCGTCGTCGGAATAGACGGGCAACTCGATCATACGCCTTGCAAGCTTTTCGGCCGTTCGCCGAAAAGTACTTGCCAATGCTCCACATCGGTGTTGACGCGTGGAATCTTCCCGGGGATCATCGTGGCATCGGCCGTTACGTTCGCGCGATTCTCGACGAATGGCGCACGTCGTTTGCCGCGCGCGCCCGCGTTACGCTCATTGTCCCCGAATGGCACACGTGGACGGTGCGCGCACGCTACCGCCGGGAGGTGGACGAACACGCTTATCCGATCGTGTCACGCGCGTTTCACGGGCTCGCGAAGTTCGACGTTTTATGGTTTCCCTGGAACGGCTGCAGCTGGTTGAATTTTAAGCGCCCCGCCGTCGCGACGCTGCACGACGCGACGAATTTCGTGATTCCCGGCTACGCGCCGGAGACACAGGTGATCTTCCGCAATGCCGCAGCTCGATGCGAGCACTTGATCACCGACTCGAACTTTTCAGCTCGAGAACTCGCTCGCGAGCTTGGGCTTCCGCTGGAGCGCTTTACCCCGATTCCGCTCGGGGTCGACATGCCAACCCAGGTCGCGCACTTCCCGATCTTGCGCGAGCAGCCGTACGTGCTCTTTGTTGGAACGGCCGAGCAGCGCAAAGGAATTCCGACACTCGTCCGCGCGATGGAGCGCGTGCAGCGTGACGACCCCAGCCTGCGCTTGATCATCGCCGGCGAACGCGGTGACGGGTTGCGCGGCGACGAAAGCATCCACATGCGCGCGCTCGGCTTTGTAGACGACGACATTCTGGCCCAATTCTACCTTGGTGCCGCGGTCTTTGTCTTTCCGTCGCGCTACGAGGGCTTCGGGTTGCCGGTACTCGAGGCAATGGCCCACGGCGTGCCGGTGATTACCACAAACGTGACGGCTATTCCGGAAGCTGCGGGCGACGCGGCGCTCTACGTACCGCTCGACGACGAAGTTGCGCTAGCGCAAGCGATCGCGCGTGTCCGCAGCGATGCGGCGATAGCGACCTCCCTGCGTGAACGCGGGCTCGCGCGTGCCGCGATGATGACCTGGAAGAAAACCGCGGCCGCAACGCTCGACGTGCTGGAGCGCGCCGCATTATGAGTGCTGACATTCGCCTTGCCACCGGTCTTGCGATTCACGATGGGCGCGTTTTGCTCGTCGCCTCGACGTACCGCTCGCACGCGCAGCCGCTCTGGAACCTTCCCGGCGGACGCGTCGCTCCCGGCGAGTTGCTGCGCGACGCCGTCGTGCGCGAAGTGCACGAGGAAACCGGGTTGCGAGCGACGGTGAGCGAGCTTGCGTATCTGAGCGAGAGTTACGATGGCTCGCGGCACGTGCTCAATGCAACCTTCGCCATCGACGTCACCGGTTCGATCGACGCACCGCAGACCGGCGATCACGTGGTCGCAGTGGAGTGGGTCCCCATCGATCGGATTGCCGAGCGCATCGCTGTTGCCGTCGTGCGCGATCCGCTGGTCCATTATTTACGCGATCGCACGCGCTACTTCGGCTATGCGGACGCCGGCGTAACGATCGTCTGGCCAGACGAAAACTAAGCCGGCCTTCGCAGTTCCCAGACTTCGCGGTCGAGCACGTAGCCGAGCACGTCAACGGGTTGGCCGCGCACGGTCGCGCCGTGCGGCAAGACGCCGTCTTCTTCAAAGCCCGCGTTCGCCAGCACCGCGCGCGATGGTACGTTCTCGGGCACGCAATAGGCGCGCAGCTTGCGCAGATGCAATCGCGAAAAAGCCTCAGAAGCGATTGCCAACACGGTCTCGGTTGCAATCCCGCGACCGCGATAGGTTTGTGCGACGCTGTAGCCGACTTCCGCCGACGAGGTGACCCGCTCGCCGACGCGCAGCGAAGCCCAGCCGACGGGCTCGCTCACGCCCTCGAGATAAATCAGCCACTCGAACCGACCCCATGCACCGGATTCAAGTTTAGGCGGACGCGAGGCGACCATGCGCTGGAAGTGAGCAAGATCGACCTCGGGCAGATCTTGGAATTCGCGCAGACCGGGCTGTTGCAGAACCCGCCAAAGCAGTTCCGCATTTTGCGACGTCACCGGCACGAGGCGCAACCGCTCCGTCAAAAGGACCCGCATGGGACTAGTCATTTCCCGTCGCGCGCGTGATTCATGCGTAGAGGGGGACTGACAGATGGTCGATGTGATGGCGACGGTAACGAGTATGCCCTCGTATTTCATGGGCACCCATACGCACGCCGAGCACGAGGAGTTCTCGGCCCAGACGGCTTCGGGACCGATCGAGGTCATCGACAACATCGACCTTGCTCCGCGCGTTCCCGTGCGGCCGGGCGATCGGATCGAGGTCTGCGGCGAGGAAGTGACCGACCCTGGAAAATCGACGCCGATTGTGCATTGGACGCACCACGATCCGGCGCATCATCATCCCGACGGCTTCATTCGCTTCCGCGGGCAAGTGTACGCGTAGTATTGCCCTTGATGGCGAGCAGTTCGGGAATCGTCACGAAACGATAGCCTTCGCGGCGCAAGCGTTCGATGATGAGGCGCGTGGCCTCGATCTCGCTATGCCGATCGCAGGTTTTGGCTAAAGCATGGGCGCACACGATGCCACGATTTCCATCGTGAAGCACGATGATCGATCCGTCGTGGACGTACGGTACGATTCGATCGGCGATCGTCGGCGCGGGCGGTTCTTCCCAGTCCTTGGCAAGCGGCACCGACCACATCACCGGCGTATAGCCGAGACTACGCGATTGATCGAGCACCATCCAGTCGCGCGCTCCGAACGGCGGACGCATAATCCGCGTATGCACGCCCGCCGCCCGGTAGATCGCGGCATCGGTTTGCGCAAGCGAACCGCGGACCTGCGCGGCGTCCATCAAGATCATGTGCGCGTGCGACCAGGTGTGATTGCCGATCGCATCGCCGTCACGCACTTCGCGGCGCACGATCGACGGATAGGCCGCGACCGCACGACCGACGAGAAAGAACGTCGCATGCACGCGCTCACGCTCGAGTACGTCGAGAATCGCCGTGGTATACGGCGGATTTGGCCCGTCATCAAACGTGAGCGCCACAACTCGTTGATCGGCCGGTCCACTCACCAGCGTCTTGCCGAAGAGCTGATTGCTCGGACTCTCCGAGATCTCGTAGACCCAAAACCCCGCGAGCACCAGCAGCGCGCACGCGAGGAACGATCGTAGCGCAAACGCTGCGCTCGCGGTCACGGATTGGCCCCGCCGTGCACGATCGATGCGCGCGCCGCGGCGACCTTGGCGCGAAATTCGGGCGGTCCGAACGCAAGAAAGTCGTTCACGACCTGCTGATAGCGTGGATCGGCGAGCTGCGAGCTCGAGAGCTTGAGCAAATCGTTGGGATTGGTCTTGCGCAAGTCGATCGTATATTGCCGTCCGGCGGTCGTGGCCCAATAGTGTGGATCGGTAAATACGATCGTGCGATCACCTTGCTTGAAATCGGCCACCTGCTTGACGTAGACCGTGTAGTGCGCGCTCGTGTTGCCGCGCGGCGGCTTGTCGACCAGATCCCACACGCCGTCCTGCACGAGCGCTCCAAAAAAGAAGCTCACGTCGGTCATGGCTAGCGGGGTCGGCTCGCTAATGGTTACTTGTTTGCCGGCGAACGAACGAATCCGGTACGAGAACTTCGATTTTCCGTCGACGTCCGACATGTCGTACGCTTCTTCATAGATCGGGGGCTTATCGTAGCTGATCGCGAGACGAGCGAAGAGGGCGCTGGGCTGATTCTTCACCTTCTCGACGGCGCTCAGGCTAGCAAACTCCGGATGGGACGCGTACAGGCGGATGCCGACGATCGTCATCACGGCGACGAAAATGAAGATGGCCCAGGGGACGATAGTGGTACGGCGGAGCATGACGGGCGTCCTTACGAATCCGGCGCGGCTGCTTCCTGGTCGAGCACGTGATTGACAAGCTTGTCCGCGAGCTTATTTTGCTTGCGCGGGACGTGTTTGATGTCGACGTGTTCGAAGCGCCGCAGCAGCGTTTGGGCGCGGCGGTGGAGCGGCTGAAGGTCGGCGTGTTTGACCCGGTATTCGCCGCTCATCTGCTTGACGACGAGCTCGGAATCCAGGCGAATCGCGAGGCGACGGATGCCGCGCTCGGCGGCACGCTCGAGCCCAATGCAGAGCGCGGTCCACTCGGCGACGTTGTTGGTGGCGGTGCCGAGATAGCGCGCGACCTCATCCATCACGACACCGTCGGGACCGACGAGGACGGCCCCGCTGGCTGCCGGACCGGGGTTTCCGCGCGAGCCACCGTCGGCAAAAAGCGTCGCATCGGCGGGCAGTGCGTCAAAGAGCGTGGCCATCGTTTCGACGGTGTTCGGCGTTGGTATAATCCAGCCATGCGACACGTCCTTCTGCGCGGCTTCGCCGCTCTTGCACTGCTTTCGCTGACCCTGATCCCGAGCGCGGCCTGGGCAGCTAGCACATTTTACGGTTTAACGGTTCACGTTTCGACCAACAACATCAAAGTCAAGGATCCGCGTACCGGGCAGACCTTGAGCTTCGAGATCCTCCCGAAATTCGATCAAGTCTTCTCGGGTGACGGCAAAACCACGTACCAGATGAAAGACGTTCATAACGGTCAATACGTCGGGATCATCTACGATCAAAAGGCTCTCGGCGTGCGTCACGCCGACAAGGTCTACATCATGAACAATGCCAACCAGCGCATTTCGGGGCAGTAGATCAGATCGCGGACAGTAGAAACTGTGCGATCGCCGGAACCAGCGTCGCGCCAAGCGGAAGTCCCGGCTTCGAATAGGTCGCGATGTTCGCATCGCGGCCCGCCGGAGCATCGACGAGGACATGGTTCATGCCGTCGACGTTGGCCACGCGCGCTTTCGGGTCGGCTGCGGCGAGCAACTTCGCGTCCGCTGCGCTCACCTGAATGTCGGTCGAGCCGTGAACGATCAGGACTGGGATCGTGAGCTTTGCGATCTCCTTTGCCGGATCGTAGTGATACTCGGAGATGAGATACGGCTGTACGCTCGGCCGGAAGAGCGTCGCCAACTGCGGGTCGGGATCAGGCACGGCTTTCCCGGCACGTAGAGACGCGTCGATGCTGACGACTTCGTTGACGATATTCGGCGTAGCGCCGGCGTCGCGAACTTGTTCATCGAGAATCGTTCCTAAGTCGCGGCCCGCTCCCTCGAGTGAGACAAAGGCTTGCACGTGCGGATCTTGCTGCGCCGCCAGCAACCCGATCAGCGATCCCTCGCTGTGGCCGATGATCGCGATGCCGTGAAGACGGGGATCACGTTCGAGCCACGCGGTGAGCGCGAGCGCGTCGCTCACGTAGTCGTCGAACCGCAGATCAGCCTCGGGCTGGTGATTGATGCTATCGCCGATGCCACGCTTGTCGTAGCGAAGCGTCGCAATGCCCTGCGCCGCAAGCCCCTGCGCGAGCTTCTTATACGCGTCGCTTCTGAACGCGAGTTGATTCCCGTCGCGGTCGGTCGGACCCGAGCCCGCGATGATCAGCGCCACCGGAAAGGGGCCGCTTCCCATCGGCAGCATCAGCGCTCCCGACAGCACGCCGGTTGGAATCGTCACCGTTACCGACTCCTCGCGAACACCAGCGGCGCTTGCCCGCGATGTGAGCAACGCAAAGAAGAGCGCTATGCTCACAACCAACGATCGCCGTACCATTAGGGCTCGAGTACGACCTTGATGTAGCCATCGCTGCGCGCGTCAAATTTTGCAAACGCATCCGGCGCGTCGCGAAGCGGCAACCGCTGGGAAACGATGGCGCTCGGCTTGATCCTACCGCTCACGATCATGTCGCGCAGATGATCGTTGTAGTTCTCGTCGTCATCACGTCCCATACCGATCATCACGCCTTTTTTGAAGAGCGGGCCCCAAGGGATCATGTAGTCGCCGCGTTGCGCAGCCGCGTTAGGCCCGTGCGGGTCGCTATCGAGAAAGACACCGATGATGCACAGGCGGCCCTTAACCGCGATGATTCGGGCAAGATCGTCGATGACGCTTGTGGGATTTTCCACGGCATAGTTGAGAGGGTCCCGCGCTTGAAATCCGATCGCATCGATGCAGACGTTCGCACCGAGGTTTGCCTCTTCGCCGCGCCAGGCGATTCCATTACGCTCCCGCGCGATTTGCTCGAGAATGCGGTCGGCCGCATGTCCGTCGCGCATGTCGATCGGCACGGCGCCGAGTTCTCCGGCTTTCGCAAGTCGTTCCGGAATTGCGTCCACGACGAACACCTGCCGCGCTCCGCGCATGAACGCGCACATCATGGCGAGCAATCCGATTGCGCCGGCGCCGTAGATCACGACGATGTCCCCGGTCCGAACGTCGGCGAGCTGGGTCGCATGGAACGCCGTCGGAAGCGCATCGGCAAGCAAAACGAAATCGTGCTCCCAGCGATCGCCCGGCTCTCCCGGTAGCCGCAAACAGTTGGCGTCACCGAAAGGAACGCGCAGCAGTTTGGTTTGCGCGCCGGTGTAGCCGCCCATGCCGGGGTAGCCATACGCCGCGCCCGCCTTCCCGGGATTGTTGGTGAGACATTGCGCCGAATAGCCGTGCACGCAGTTCGCGCAGAACCCGCAACAGATGTGGGTCGGGACGGTGACACGATCGCCCACTCGGACATTCACAATTGCCTCGCCCACGCGTTCGACGACACCGAGCGGTTCGTGGCCGATCACCATCGGCGCGCCGGTACTCAGGCGGCCCTCGTACATGTGCAGGTCGGTACCGCAAATTGCGGTCGACGTAAGCCGCAGCAGCACGTCGGTGGGATTGAGCAGCTCCGGTTCAGCGATGGCCTCAATACTAATCTGCCGAGGTCCATTGAGCACAACTGCATCCATCGTTGGTTCTCCTCGCGGTACTCCAGGATAGCAAAAGGCTCCCACAGAGCGCGAACCCGAGGATTACATAGGCATCGACGATGGAAAGTATTACTTCCATTGGCTTTGACTAATCCATTTCGTGAACTAGCATGAACGGGTGGCGCTCGTGCGGCTTAGCCGCGCTGCGCCCCGTCGCTCGACGCACGAAGGAGATTGAGTCTTGTCCCAAACGACGTGTCCGGTACACCCGAAAGCTAGCATTGGCCGTCACAACCGCGACTGGTGGCCCGAGCAGCTTCGCCTGACGATCCTGCGCCAGAACTCTCCGCAATCCAATCCAATGGGCGAGGAATTCAACTACGCGAAGGAATTCGCGAAACTCGATCTCGCCGCGGTGAAGAGCGATCTGCGCGCCCTGATGACCGATTCGCAGGAGTGGTGGCCGGCCGACTTCGGTCATTACGGCCCGCTCTTCATCCGCATGGCGTGGCACAGTGCCGGTACCTATCGCATCGCCGACGGACGCGGCGGCGCCGGCGGCGGACAACAGCGCTTTGCTCCGCTAAACAGCTGGCCGGACAATGTGAATCTGGACAAGGCGCGCCGCCTGCTCTGGCCGATCAAGCAAAAATACGGAAAGAAGCTTTCCTGGGCCGATCTGCTGATCCTGACCGGCAACGTTGCGCTCGAATCGATGGGCTTCAAGACGTTCGGCTTTGCCGGCGGGCGCCCCGATCAGTGGGAACCCGACGAGTCGGTTTATTGGGGTGCGGAAGATACATGGCTTGCCGACGAGCGCTACGCAGGGGAGCGGCTCCTCGAGAACCCCTTGGCCGCGGTGCAGATGGGCCTGATCTACGTCAACCCGGAAGGACCGAACGGTAATCCTGATCCGCTCAAGTCAGCGGTGGATATTCGCGAGACGTTCGCCCGCATGGCGATGAACGACGAAGAGACGGTTGCGTTGATCGCCGGCGGCCATACCTTCGGAAAGACCCACGGAGCGGGTGATCCTTCGCACGTTGGCCACGATCCCGAGGGTGCCGACATTGCGCTGCAAGGCCTTGGATGGAAGAGTTCTTTCGGCAAGGGTCACAGCGAGCATACGATCGGCGGCGGTCCCGAGGTGACGTGGAGCACCACCCCGACCAAATGGAGCAACAACTTCTTCCAGTCGTTGTTCAGCAACGAGTGGGAGTTGACCAAGAGTCCGGCGGGGGCCAAGCAGTGGATTGCCAAGAACGGTGCGGCCCCCGTTCCCGATGCGCACGATCCCTCGAAACACCACAAGCCGACCATGCTGACCACCGATCTCGCGCTGCGGTTCGATCCCGTCTACGAAAAGATCTCGCGCCGCTTCTACGAGCATCCCGACCAATTCGCGGATGCCTTCGCACGCGCGTGGTACAAGTTGACGCACCGCGACATGGGTCCGCGTGCGCGCTACCTCGGCCCGGACGTGCCGGCCGAAGTGCTCATTTGGCAAGATCCCGTTCCGGCCGTCGACCATCCGTTGGTCAACCCGAGCGACATCGCAGCCCTCAAGAAGCAGATCGCCGATTCGGGACTTTCGGTTTCGCAGCTCGTCTCGACCGCATGGGCATCCGCTTCCACGTTCCGCGGCTCGGACAAACGCGGCGGCGCTAACGGCGCGCGCATTCGGCTCGAACCGCAAAAGCAGTGGAAAGTGAACCGGCCCGAACAACTGGCAACGGTGCTCAAGACACTTGAAGGCATTGCGGGCAAGTTCAATGGCGCGCAATCCGGCGGCAAGAAGGTCTCGCTCGCCGATTTGATCGTGCTGGCGGGTACCGTCGGCGTCGAACAGGCCGCAAAGAAAGCGGGGTTCGATGTGACCGTGCCGTTCGCGCCCGGGCGCACCGATGCATCGCAAGAGCAAACCGATGTGGAATCGTTCGCCGTACTCGAACCCGTGGCCGACGGCTTCCGCAATTACGTCAAAGGCGACATTGGCATTCCAACGGAGATGATGCTGGTGGACAAAGCACAGTTGCTAATGTTGACCGCGCCGGAGATGACGGTCCTGGTCGGCGGCATGCGCGTTCTCGATACCAATGCCGACGGCTCCAAACACGGAGTCCTCACCAAACGGCCGGGAGCGCTCACCAATGACTTCTTTGTGAATCTGCTCGACATGAGCGGTGACTGGAAGGCGCCGTCAGCGAAGCAGACGGACACGACGGTGTACGAACGGCACAACCGCAAAACCGGCGCTGCGGACTGGACGGGCACGCGTGTCGATCTCATCTTCGGCTCCAACTCCGAACTGCGTGCAGTCGCCGAAGTCTACGGAGCCTCGGACGCGGGGCGCAAATTCGTCGACGACTTCGTCACCGCATGGACGAAGGTCATGAACGCCGATCGCTACGACCTGCGCTGAACGGATTCGAATATGGATAAGAACGACGAGATCCGCAACGCGGTCGAGGCAGCCGATGCAACCGGGATGGTCGCCAACCAAGAGCTGTTGGCGACTTTCCCCAGCGAGATGCTGCACGAAGCACTAACACCATCGCACGGTGCGCATGCAACGATCGATCAACTGCGGGCTGAACTCGGTAAAACTACTCCGAGCCCCGCAATCCTCGAACGCCATGTGGGCGCATTACGTTCCGTGCGCGAGCTCGAGGCGGTCGCGGCGAACTGGTGGGACAGCCCGATCACGCAGCGGATCATAGCGGACCTCACGCAGATCGGGCTGTAGCGCCTTTCGGATAATGCCAAGGCGGGCTTGACGGGTAGGATGGGCCTATGAACAAGCATTACGTCTTCCTCAGCGCGGCCGTTTTAGCGGTCGCGCTTTGTGCTGCTCCCGCACCGGCACAAGTTACCGTTCCGAATAGCCAACCGACGGCGGGGAGCGAACAAGACATCCAGATGTTGCGCGAAAATATTCGCTCTTCGCGCAAGAAGGTCGTCGCGGCAAACATGAACCTGACCGCAGACGAGGCCGCGAAGTTCTGGCCGATCTACGATCAGTACCAACAAGAACTCAACCAGATCGGCAACACTCGCTGGCAATTGATGAAAGAATACGCGGCGAGTTATCCAAACGTGTCGGCAGAGCAAGCGCAGGGCTTTATGACGCGCTCGACGCAAGTGGATCAACAGATGATCGCGCTGCGCGAGAAGTACGTCCCGCAATTCGAAAAAGTGATCTCGGCCAAGAAAGCCGCACTGTGGTATCAGATCGACAGGCAGATCGACCTGTTGATCAACCTGCAGTTGGCGGGCTTGCTGCCGCTGGTGGACCCAACGAAGTAGCTCCGGGAAAGATGCGTGAGGCTAATGCCTCGACGGCGGCTATGTCCACAGCCGGTGAGTACAGGTACCCTTGAGCGAATGCGACGCCGACCTTCGATAGAGTATTGAGTTGCTCTCTATTCTCCACGCCTTCCGCGACCGTGTAGAGCGAGAACGTGTGCGCCAGCGCCACGATGTTCCGCACGAGCTCCTCGATGCGAGTATCGCGCGCGATGTGTTCGACAAACGAACGATCGATTTTTAGACCAACCACCGGCAGTCGTTGAAGGTAGGCCAGCGAAGAGTAGCCGGTTCCGAAGTCGTCGAGCACGAGTTGCACCCCGATTCCGCGCAATTGCTTGAGGTTAGCCGTCGCCTCATCGCTGGGCGTCATCATCGAGGTCTCGGTAATTTCGAGTTTGAGCCGGCTCGGCGATATTTTATGCTCCGCGAGGAGCGTTTCGATGCGACCGGCGAGATCTTGATCCGACAATTCCGCGGCCGAAACGTTCACAGCGACGCTCGCCTCTGGGACGAACCCAAAGAGTGTGGCGCAGTCCCGGACCACTTGCGGCAACACCAAGGAATCGACTTCATGCACGAGAGCACGAGACTCGGCGAAGGGCATGAACTGGCCCGCGTCCACGGTGCCACGTCCCGGGCGGTTCCAGCGCACCAACGCCTCAAATGACGCAATCGCATCCGTTGCAATGTTCACGATAGGCTGGTAATACGGCACCAACTCGTGACGTTCGATCGCATGGCGCAGGTCGGTCTCCAGCTCAGCATCCTCGGCGGCCTGCCGCCGCATTGCCGCGTCGAAGACAACGACTCGCCCCCGCCCCCTGCGCTTCGCTTCGTTCACGGCGATGCCGGCGTCGCGGAGAAGATCGTCCGGGTTCGTGTGGGTCACACCGACGAGCGCGATGCCGATTGACGCGTGGGGATGAATGTTGCGCCCACCAAGCACGAGCGGTTGCGCGATGAGTTCCATCGCGCGCTCAGCTCTCTTCCGAGCGGCACGCTCATCACCGTGGGCAACGATGACGAATTCGTCGCCGCCGAGCGTTGCTAGCATATCACCAGGCACGTTGCCGGCTAAGCGAAGCGCGATCGAGCAAAGGAGTTCGTCTCCAGCGAAGTGGCCGAGCGTCTCGTTGATGACCTTGAAATGGTCGAGATCGATAAACAGGACCGCATGCCCTTCCCCATCGCCGGCCTGCACCAACATATCGGCAGCGCGCTCGAGGAATGCCGCCCGATTGGGCAGACCGGTGAGCGCGTCGGTGTACGCGGCCTTGCGCAACTCGGTGGCTACGGTTTGTGCGAGTGCAACCTCGTTTTCAAGCCGGGCCTGCCGCAGTTCCAACTCGATCGTTTCCTCGTTTGCTTGCCAGCGCTGTAGCAACAAGCGAGCGATGATCGCCGCGAGGCCCCAGATAGCCGCTATCAACAAAGAGGCCGCGATAACGTCTCGACGATTTGAAGCGAACAAGCCTGATGCATCAGACGAGAGGTGTAGGATGGCACGAGTGTCTCGCAGGGGCACGCTGCGATCGATGCGCGATGACGCGTCTTTGGGTAGACTCGAAGTGCCCAGGCGCCATCCACCGCGGGCGCCGACCTGAATCCAGGCGATGTCACCATGCGCGACTGCGGCAGTCATCATGGCCTTATACCACGGTTCCAGCGTGTCGACGCCTATCACACCCGCCAAACGGCCGTCGCGATAAAACGCCTGAACCACGCTGATAAAACTCCGTCCGTCCTCGGTGTACGGTCCGTCAATATCGATCTTGCCGCGACCCGCAACCGCCGTCCGATACCACTCTTCCGTCACGTAGTCGGAAACCGGGGCGCGTTTATTCGTAGACTCGTACACTTCGACAACGCCGCCTGGCAAACGTCGATCGAACGGCGTATATCTCCGGCCGCCGCCATGAACGTAGTCGCTAACCAGTTCCGTGTGCCCATCGAACATAAAGGGCGCGAAGAACACGCCTAACCCGTAAAGATCCGGGTCTCGGTGGCTGCGGAACGTCTCGAGCGTTAGCGTACGAAGCAGCGCGCTGTCGCTGCGCACGTTTCCCAACGTCTGCGAGCACAGCGCAGCAACCTGTTTGGCGTTCAGGAAGTAATCGTCGATGCGCTGTTTCATCTGCTCGAGACGCAACATCTGCATGGCTTCGAATTGACGGTCGTTGAGCGCAATCCGCGACCGCGCGTCCCACACGACGAACGCCGTCGCTGCCAAAGCCGCGACCCCGAGAACGACCAGCCAGTACCACGGCCGCCGATAGTGCTTCGCCTGTACCTCGGCGGCTACAGACGCCATTGCTCGTACTTCGCCGCTGCCCGCCGCAACGGCTTGTTTTCTTTAAAAGCCGCTACGTGCGCGGCTCTCCGCCACGCCTGCTTCGACTCCCGCTGCCTTATACAGACCGTGTGCGCGCACCCAGAGGGACTTCGCATCTTTCCCTTGCGCTTCGAGTGAGAGCGCATAACCGCGAAGGGCGTTGGCTAGATCGAGATCCAGACGATCGCCCCGCGCTTCATAGAGCGCAAGCGCGCGCTCGTAATGAGGGTCGGCCTCGCGGTAACGCTGAAGCCCACGAAGGATATCTCCAACGTGACGAACCGCGTGGGCCTCACCTAATGGATCGCCTTCACGCGCGTACGCGTCGCCGGCACGCTCGTACGCGCTCAGGGCGCCCTCTGTATCACCTGTCTCGCGGATGCTATACGCGCTGCGTTCTTGCGCCTCAGCCGTTTCCATAGCATTTACTATACACCTAATTTAAAAGACGGGAACGTTGCACGATTGGGTGAACGGGCACGAGCATGAAGAAACTTGTGCTCGGTTCGTTCTTGGCCGCGTTTTCACTCGTGCTTGCTGCACCCGCGCTGGCTGCCTCGTTCGCGGTTCACGTCACCAACAAGACGCCCGATGCGTGGGCGTGGGTTACTGCCTACGGCGCCTACGCGGGAAACATCGACGGTGCGTGGTGCGTTGCTCCGGGAGAAAAAAGCACGCGCACGTTTTCAAACGTGATCGGCCGCCTGCGCGTCGAGGCGACAGTCAAGAACTGCGCGCATCCCGTGATGCTCGATCGCAGCCTGACCGGCGTCGCACACGCCTCGGCCTTTTACGCGACGCTCGAAGGCAGCGGCAAGAACTACGTCTGGATGGGAGAGGCACGATAAATGAAACGCATTCTTACGGCAGCTATCGCCGCATTTTTGATCGCCGGGTTCGCGCTGCCTGCGCGCGCGCTCGCGTTCCAAACCACGGTCATCAACAAGACGACGGATTCGTGGGTTTGGGTCACCGCATATGAGTTCATGGGTTACGGCTACAAGATCCGCGGGGCGTGGTGTGTGGCGCCCGGCGAAACCTCGGTGCGCCACTTTAGCGAGAAAATCAAAGACCTTCGCGGTGAAGTGACCCATCAAGGCTGTTCGCATCCGGTGAAGTCCGACATGCGCTACTCGGATCCGAACCTCGTCTCGCATTGGATCACGTCGATTCTGGAACGGCAACCCGACGGGCGCTTTACGTGGCGTAGCAGCTCGGGAACGTAGGGATCGAATCGGCGCTGCGCGCCCGTCTTAGGAAAAAGTAAGTGCCCTGCGAAGCAGAGCACTTGTCTTTTTGTAAGACCTCGGGCTGACTGGATTCGAACCAGCGACCTCCTGACCCCCAGTCAGGCGCGCTAACCAAGCTGCGCTACAGCCCGATAGTGGCCGGAGAACCCTCGTTCATCCGGCAGCGTCACTACTTGCGCTTTGCGCTCTTCTTTTTGCCGGAGGCTTTTTTCGCGCTGCCCGCGCGCGCACCACCCACGGCATCTTTGAGCGATTTACCCGCGACAAACGCGGGCACTTTGCGCGCCGCAATCTTGATCTTCTCACCCGTCTTGGGATTGCGTCCTTCACGTGCCTTGCGGCTGCGAACGACAAAACTGCCGAACGGCGTCAACGCAACGCGGTCACCTTTCTGCAGCGCCGCCTTGATCTCTTCAAGGATCAAGTCGACGACTTCGCCGGCTTGGCGCTTCGAAAGCTCCACTTCACCGGCGACGGTATCAATCAGATCGGCTTTCGTCAAACTCGCTATCTCCTATTGGCGGCTCGAAGAGCAAGGGACCGAACGTGGGTGGTGGCCGGCCGCCAGGCAGGGGATATACGAAGGGCGCGGGCCCGGTCCTTCATTTTTCGACGTTTTGCGCGAGTGCGCGCAGCGCCAGCACGTAGGAATGCTGGCCGAAGCCGGATACGGCGCCGACGCACGATGCGGCCGTGACGCTGATGCGCCGATGCGCTTCGCGTCCCGCGATATTTGAAAGATGCGCTTCCACAACGGGAATCTGTACCGATGAAATCGCGTCAGCGATTGCATACGAGTAGTGCGCGAACGCGCCCGGGTTGATCACGATACCGTCGTAGCGCGTGCGCGCGTCATGAATCGCGCTGATGATTTCACCTTCGCCGTTGTGCTGCACGCAGTCGACATTAACGCCAAGCTCGCGCGCCGCTGCGGCGATGAAGTCGTTGAGTTCGGGCAGCGTCATGCGACCGTAGATCTCGGGCTGACGCTCACCGAGCAAATTGAGGTTCGGCCCGTGAATGACGAGTACGCGCATCTTCCGTCCTTCTCAGGAGGAAAAGCCCGCGCCTTCGGCCGAGGAGTGAAACCTCATGCCCGATCTCATTATCAGCGCGTCGGCACCGCAGACCGGAATCGCCATCGCCGCCGCCATTACGACCGATCTCGTCGCCGAGATCCGCAGCCGCCACGACCTCTCGCCGCTGGTAACCGCGGCCGTCGGCCGGCTGACGACCGGCGCCGCGCTCTTGGGTATGTCGCTCAAGGGCAGCGAGCGGATCACGCTCCAGATGTCGGGCGATGGCCCCGTGGGTTCGATCGCAGCCGACGCGTGGCTGCTCGAGCCCGAGGTCCTCGGCGCCCGCGGCTACGCGGCGCATCCACACGCCGATCTTCCGCTCAACGCGGCGGGGAAATTCGACGTGGCCGGCGCGCTCGGCGCAGGTTCGCTCCAAGTGACCAAATCCTACGACGTGGGCCAACCCTATGTTGGGATCGTTCCATTTTACTCGGGCGAAGTCGCTGAAGACCTCGCTTCGTATTTGGTGAACTCCGAGCAGATTCCAAGCGTCGTTGCCCTCGGCGTTCTGGCCAATCCCGACGGCGTGCTCGCCGCCGGCGGCGTGCTCGCGCAGGTACTGCCCGGCGCCGACGAGCGTGCCATTGCTGCTTTGGAGGAGCGTGCACTTGCGATGCCGCCCATTACCAAACTCATCAACGAAGGCGCCGACGCGCACGCACTCCTGCGCGCGCTCGCGGGTCCGCTCGAACTGCGCTCGCACCATACTCTCGACGTGCGCTTCACGTGCACGTGTACGCGCGAGAAGGTTGAATCCGCGCTGCTGGGCATGGGCGCCGATGAACTGCGCACGCTAGCATCCGAGCGTCCCGAATTGGAAGCCTCGTGTGAGTTCTGTAAGAAGCGCTATATTTTTACGCCCGACGATTTACGCGAACTCGCCGCGCGCTCTGCCTAAAGTGTCGGTTCGAACAGGTGCACGAGATCCTTCGGCACGCGATACGGCTCGATGCGCTGCCAAAAGGCTTCGCGAATAAACGCGCCATCGTTGTAATACCACCAGCCGCACTCGCAACGAATCGGACGCTCGGCCGGCTGCGGATACGGATACGCGCGCTTGCAGCGCTTACAGACAAATTGCTTCTCGGCCATAAAAGTCTCCCTACGGGACGATGCGAGCGAATCGGCGCGACCCGACCGAAAGGACGGCGGGACCGTTTGCCGTCCACGCAGCCCGAGGGTCATCGACGACTATACCATCCACCTTCACGCCATTCCCCGAGATAAGTCGCTCGGCTGCACGCCGGCTTTCGGCGAACCCGGCACGCACCAAGACGTCGGCGATGCGGCGCGCGTCGCCGAGCGCAACCTCGGGCAAATCGCCCTGCGGAATCTCCTTGCGCTGCACGGTCCGTTCGAAATATTCGCGAGCCCCAGCGGCAGCATCGCGACCATGGTAGCGCACCACGATCTCTTCGGCCAGCGCTTTCTTCGCGTCGATCGGATTGATGCTTCCAGCTTCCAGCGCAGCACGCAGCGTATCGGCCTGCGTTTGGCTCTGGAAGGCCGCAAGGCGCGCATAGGTCGGCATCAATTCGTCCGGCATCGACATCAGCTTGCCGAACTGCACCTGGGCACTTTCGGCAATGCCGACATAGTTGCCGAGCGATTTGCTCATCTTCTTCTCGCCGTCGAGTCCGACGAGCAACGGAACGGTCGCACAGATTTGAG
>Ga0302180_10000178_pt1 | contig 54642 bp, 54 predicted proteins | sample I_Palsa_E3_2_FD_200575 | JGI IMG/M metagenome (GOLD analysis project Ga0302180, IMG submission 200575) | Peat permafrost microbial communities from Stordalen Mire near Abisko, Sweden - I_Palsa_E3_2 | ecosystem: Environmental > Terrestrial > Soil > Palsa > Peat permafrost | place: Sweden...
CTGGCTTCCAGCCGTTGCTGCCGTTGCAGTCGTGCTTACGTATTCAATCATCATGAATGACGCATACAACAGCACGCGGTTTAGGGTATTTTCTCCATACAAAATGCATGAAGACGTGCTAGCCCTCGAGGCCTACCTGCAAAGTCGCCCAGGCCACACGCGCACCCTGGTCTTTCCGCGTGACATCGAGCCGATGCGAGCCGTTGACTCGCATCCGTACGTAGAGGGGTTGCAGATCGAGAATAGCGCGAGCCCCGACGGCTTGCGTCATATCAATCTCGAATGGGACAGCCTGTACGGCCTGTTCTCCGCTCCGTTCGCACCGGATATCCTTCGCGAGATGAACATCGGGTACGTTGTCGTCCCCTACGACTACGAAAAGGTGATCTACTCCAGTTACATCTCGAACTGGACATACTACGATGCCTTTCAATTTATGAACAGCAGGCCATGGCTGAAGCTTGACCGCAGGATCGGCAGGCACTACGTTTATCGCGTCATCGATCCGATGGTCGCCAAGGCATTCATCGCCCCGGCCCCGTTCGTCATGAACGGCGCCGGAGCAACGCTGGCGGCGCTCGTCGGAACGCCGCTGGTGAGTACGAAGACGGCGGCGTTGCTTCCCGATCAACGACTCGACGACATCTGGAAGCGCGTTCCGAATTATGTAGACGGTGCGTGGGCGATCGATACGAATATGTATTCGATTCCCGTTGCACGGCAATACGTCCACGCCGGTGAAACTCAGGCTGCCGCAGCTCGCGCCGGACGTTTTGCATTCGTCGCGGCGGCTACGAGCACCGCGGACCGCTCCGCAACCATTTACAGCGGCGATGTCGGCCTCAAGCTTGATACGCCATTCGATTTCCCCCACAGCGGCGCGGCCTCGTTTTCCGCGGATCTCAGCGACATTTCGCCGCTGAATCAGACGATTTTTCAAACGTCTTCGTTCGACCACCGTCAGACGACATTGATTCTTAAGCGAGACGAAACAGCCATTGACATTATAAATATTGCTGTCACTGACCTAAGCAAGGTCTTGTACGACCCGCGAGCAGGCGGCTACTACGCTACGCTCATAATTGATAACGCGAACCCAATCCCTATTCGGGGGGATGTGTCGTTCGAAGGCACCCGCGCGAACGTCCCAATTTCCCTAAGACTTCACGGAGAGAAGACGATCTGCCCGGGAGCGTGCGTGCTGCACAATGTCTCGCTTTCACCGGGTAACAATCGTATCGACTTGTGGATGCCGGCCGAGGCCGACCGCAAGCCGAACCTTGTCATTCCAAAGACCGTCACGATAAGCGATCCGACGATCGGCGTAACGTCATTTACGGTGCGAGGAATCGAGATCCTCAAAACGGCAATCCCGCTTGAGCCTCGCCCCTACATGGAATTCAACTACTCGTCGCTTCCTACCTCAACCAGCATGTCGATTTTCATGCGCCTCCGATCGAGGATTAGCGGTGCGGAGCTGTGGTTTGCGACGAGCCTGCCACCGGGGGGCATTGACGACGTTCAGTTGCAGTACATCATTGGCGACGCTCTGCACGAGCGATTCAAACGGGAGCTCGCGCAACACTCGGGCGATCACGCGTGGATGTTTCGCAATCGATTACCTGACGAGCCCGACGGACCGGGTGAGTACGAGATCGTCGGGATCGTCATCGCGGGTCGGGGCGCGACGGCTGTCGTACCGAGCCAAATCAGGTTTCTCGCGACCCCCTCTTGGCCGCAGATGGCAACCACCGATGTTCGTCGATCTGCATCGGCTCGCTACCCGGCGGCGCCGTTAATTCAGGGCCAGCGCGGCCTTGCAGTCGCGCAATCCTCGCCACTTCCCGGCTATTTCGCTTACGATATACGGACTGCCGGTGCCGGGCCACGAAGCCTCACACTGCAGTTAGTCTTTCCGCCCGGACTGGATCGAAATCTCGACTTTGATTTTTATCAGCCTCCCGACTACCTCCTGAGTTTTGCCCTGCGAGAAGGCAACGCATTACGCGTCAGCGACGACGGGATTGCCCCGGCCGAGGGTCGAGCTTACTCTGGAGGCGCAATCGCTCAAAGCGATCCTGACAGCGTAACGTGGCCGCTCGGCATCCCGCACTGCGTTCCGAAGCCCTGCTACGCAGGCTCCCTTCCTACCGCTCCGGCGGGGCAATGGAAGCGCTTTTTTCTCGATCTCTCGGCGCTCGAATCAGGTTGGAGCGGTGAGCATACGTTGACCATGACGCTTACGCATGTAGGGGCCAGGCGTATCGGTAGCGAGCGCTTCGCGATTACGACCGCGGCCGGAATCGACGCCGAGCGTCACCATCTCGTTCCCGCCACGCTCGTCGACGATCGAGCGCTACGGTATGCCCAAGCGCGAGCAATACCCGAGCTCTCCTATACACAGTTGCGGGGTACACTAACGCTTTCGGATTCACGAGCGCATCGGGTAACCACGGTACCGCTATTTCCGGTACGGCCCGTTTCGCTGGCGATTTCGCAGGGGAAATTGCGCACGTTTGGTACGGCGAACATTCGGGATGACCAGCGCATTACCGACGAAGAATATATTGGAACAATCCGGTCGCCGGGCGGCCTATTCGTGTTCGACGAGTCGTACGACCCCGATTGGACCCTTGCAATCGTACCTGCCGCCTTTAAGCCTTCCGGATTCGCTCTGCTGGACTGGATTCGTACCAGGAGCTATGAAGTACCACTTTCTGACCATTACAAAGTGACCGACATCTTCAACGGGTGGTGGATCGGCCGCGGCGATCTTCGCGTCTTCGCGTTGATGCAGCTCGAGGCGTTTGTGCAGTTGGCTGCGATCATCTGGCTCGTACTTACTCCAAGCTGGATCTGGCTGGTCTATGCAATCTCGAAACGGGAAGCCGCATGAAGGCCGCGCTACGCGTCGCCGGGGGCCTGCTGTTTCTCGGCGCTCTCTGGGTGGTGGCGCAGACCATATCGCCTGCCGAACCTGCGGCCTTTACCGCGGTACTGATATTGCCGGTGCTCGCCGCTCTTGCGCTCGGTGCGCGCCGAACCGCCTTTCCATTGATTGCCGGAAGCATGTATTCAATAGAGGCGGGTGCAGAGCGCTTTTGTCATCCTTCGGGCAATGTAGCGTTCGTGAATCAATTGTGCTCATTCGCGCTCTTCGCGCTGATCATCGCGTGCTTGTGGCAGCTCGTGGCATGGATCTTTGCCAGTATGCGAGCCCAGAAACACACATCATGACGAAACTGCCTACGTTCTCCTTCATCGTGCCCGTGCGCAATGAGAGCCGGCGCATCGACGCGTGTCTACAATCGATTCGCTCCCAACGTTATCCGCAGGAGCTCATCGAGATCCTTGTTCCGGATCAGGCATCGGAGGACGATACACGCGAGCGCGCAGCAAGGTACGATACGCGCATTTCCCACAATCCGGCGCAGCGCGCGATTCACAGTATGCCCAAGGCCTTCGAAGAAGTCACGGGCCAGATCATCGCGGTGATGGCCGCCGACAATCGGATACATCCCGATTACTGCACGCGCATGGCAGAGGCATTCAGCGATCAACGTGTTGCTTACGCATTCCCTTATGTCACTTGCAATAACCCCGACTACGCGCTTGCCGTGAGATACATCAACCGCTTCACCGACCCGTTCAATCACTTCATCTACGGGGACGCATCGAATCCGCGCGATTTTCCGCTCGCTTATGAACCGGTCGTTCGCGCCGACGGCTACAGCTTATATGACTTCTCGGACGAAGAACCGCCACTGCTCGCTATCGCGCAGAGCGCCGCCGTCCGAGGGCCGTTCCGGATGGTGGAGGGATATGCCGACGACGTAGGACTGGTGTTCGAGCTGATTCGCCAACACAAGTTGGTGGCGTGCGTCGAAGCCCCGCTTTGCGATCACTATACGGCTACGAGCCTAGGTGACGTGCTGACAAAATTTCAGCGAACGATCGCAAAGAATCTCCGCAAGTCATCGTCGCTTCGCTGGCGCGACCAGTATTTGTCGGAGAGCCGAATCAAGCGTAGGCGCGTGTGGCCTTTCTATGCTGTAAGCATTTTCGCGCCGCTTGCCGTCGGGCTCTATCGCGCACTGCGTGATCGCGAGCCTCTGTGGTTATATCATCCGGTCATGACCTACGCGTTCGCATGGATTACGGCCGTCGAGGCATGCAAGAACCTGCCAGATGCTCTGGACCTCCTCCTCGGGCGCAACGCGTCGATCGAACCGGCTGACGTTTCCAAGGACTAGGATGCACGTCTTCCTCCTAAATTGGCGTGACATCAAGCACCCGCTTAAAGGCGGTGCCGAGGTACTAACTCACGGCATCTTCGCGCGCTTGGTGGAGCGAGGACATCGCGTCACGTGGTTTGCCAGCGACTTTCCCGGCGCAGCGCGACGCGAACGTATTGACGGCATCGACGTTGTGCGGGGCGGCAATGCGGTGACGGTCCGCGCACATGCCTTCTATTTATACCGCTCCCTTCGTGACGTGGACATCGTCGTCGACGAAATCAACACGCTACCGTTCTTCACGCCCTTGTATGCCCGCGTGCCGGTTGTCGCATTCATCTGCCAGCTGGCGCGCGACGTATGGTTTTATGAAGCTCCGCCTGGAATGGCGCACGTGGGCTACGCTCTGGAACCTGCCTACTTGTTGCCGTACCGGCGCGTTCCGGTCCTGACGATCTCACAATCTTCTGCCGAATCGCTGCGCCATGAGATGGGCTTTGCGGGCGAGATCGGCGTGATGCCGATGGCCATCGATCAGTACGAGGCGCTTGCACCACTTCGACTTGAGGAGCGCGAGGATGCGATCGTGGCGCTCGGCCGCGTTACACCGTCAAAGCGTCTCGACCATACGATTCGAGCGCTTGCCCTCTTGAAGGAGCCGCCGCTTAACCACCTCCGGCTCCAAATTGTCGGCAGCGGCCGCGTTGCCGTCCGCGAACGCCTTGACCGCTTGGCCGAATCGCTCGAGGTGAGTCAACGCGTCGAGTGGGCCGGATTCCTAAGCGAAGCGCATAAACGCGAGCGGCTGCGGCGCGCGAAGGCGTTAGTCATGAACTCCGTACGTGAGGGATGGGGCCTCGCCGTCTCCGAAGCTAACCTGGCGGGGACACCGGCGGTAGGCTATGGGATTTTGGGGCTACGCGATTCGATTAAAAACGGTTTAACCGGCGTTCTGACCGAGGAAACGCCGGAGGCACTCGCGCAAGGATTGGAAAACTTGTTGCGCGACCCGAAGCGCTATTCCGAACTCGCGACCTCGGCGCAAACGCAAGCTCGATCCCTCACGTGGGATGCGACGACGACGTTCGTCGAGCATTTCCTCGCAGCGACGGCAAAAGGAAGATGATCTCTCAACGGCACGATAGCTCAGCTCGGCCTCCCCGCCTATCGGTGGTAATGCCTGCATACAATGAAGCAAGGCATATCGTTCCCAACATGCTGGAGACGATTGGCACGCTCACCCAGTTTTGCCCGGACTTCGAGATCGTCGTCGTGGACGATGGAAGTCCCGACGGCACCTATCTGCCGGCGGTCGAAGCTCTCGCAGAGCTGGGCGATAACATTCGCGTCGTCCGCTACGCACGGAACGTCGGTAAAGGGAACGCGCTTATTTGCGGCTTCTATCACACCCACGGAGACCTGGTCGCGTTTCTCGACGCCGACATGGATCTTCATCCCGAACAGATCCGCGGCATGATTGAAATTCTCGAGGCACGCGGCGCGGATGTCGTGATCGGAAGCAAATGGCATCGAAACTCCGTGATCAACTACCCGCTCGTGCGCAGACTGTGGAGCATGGGCTATTACTTCTTGGTCCGCCTGCTCTTCGGCTTGCCGCTTCGCGACACGCAAACGGGCCTCAAGGTATTCCGCGCCGAGGTACTGCGGCGTGTGTTTCCGAGGATACTCGCCAAGCGTTACGCCTTCGATGTCGAGGTGCTCGTTAATGCACATCGACTGGGTTTCAAGATCGTCGACGCGCCGGTAACGTTGCACTTTGGCCGAAGCTTCGGGCGTGTCGGCCTGGACGATGTGTGGACGGTGTTCCTCGACACACTGGCCATTTTCTATCGCTCTCGGATTATCAAGTATTACGATCGCATGGATCCGGTTCGGCGAGACTACGAAGATTTGCAAGTGCACGTCGGCGCCAAGCCGGCCGAACCGCCTCGGGAGACGATATCCACTCGATGAAACCCCGCGTTTTCATTCTCGGCCTCGACGGTGCAGATGAGTCGAGCGTCGGAGTTGCTATGCGCTCCGGAAAAATGCCGAACCTCCAGCGGCTCGTGCGCGATCGACTTCTTCCGCTTCGCTCCACCCCACTACCCATAACTCCGGCCGCGTGGACATCGGCCTACACCGGCTACAACCCCGGTAAGACCGGCGTACTAACGTTCCAACGCCGGGTCGCCAATACGTACCGGGGACGCCTTGTAAACTCGTCGGACGTCGGCGATATGGGATTTCACACCCGGCTGGCATCGGCCGGAAAGAGCGTAGTCAGCGTCGGCTTTCCGATGATGTCGCCTCCACCGCAGGCGCAGGGATCGGTCATCGTTTCCGGATGGGATGCGTCACCCTCCGCACCGCTTTCCAACTCGCCGCAAGCGCAAGCGGTTCTCGAAAGGGCCGGTTACCGCATTGACGACGAGTTCTCCAACGACCCCGCCATTCTGGATAGGGGCATCACAACGCGTTTCAAGATCACGCGCGCGCTGCTCGAGGATGCGCAGTGGGACTGCGCCATGCTCTATCTCGGCTTCATCGATGGACTAGGTCATCGCCTGGGCTTTGGAAACCAGCACACGCAAACGTTACTCGAGCGAACCGATTCCGAGCTCGGTGCGCTTGCCGCTGATCTTCCAGACGGCACAGCGTTCATCGTTTGCTCCGATCACGGGTTCGGACCGTTCCAGCGAAGCTTTTCAGTAACACAGTGGCTCGAGGAGCGCGGATACCTTACGCTGCGTTCGCGTTCGTTCAAGAGCAGCGAGGCCGGCGGCGTGCCCGGTATCGAGTTCATGGACCTCAGCGATGGGGTGATCGATTGGTCCCGCACGAAAGCGTTCTGTTGGGATGCGGTCGGGCGACACGCGGCGATCGCTCTCAACACGCGCGGCCAATACCCCGCCGGGATCGTCGATCCGCGCGAAGCCTTCGAACTTGCCGGTCACATCATCGATGAACTGCGCGCAACGATCGATCCGGAGGTCTCTCAACCGATCATCATCGATGCGCGCCGCCGCGAAGAACTCTTTTGGGGCCCATTCACGGGCGAATTTCCGGAGGTTTTTCTCGAGACAGCCCCCGGGGCAACGGCCTACATCGCTAAGCGGCGCCGCGTCAACGACGGCTTCGAGATCGAACCGGGTATCGTTCATTCGGGCCAGTTCAACTCCCACAACGACGACGGAATGTGGGGCTCGTCGTTTCCCATCGAGGGAGAGCAACTGCGCGTCGAGGACCTCGCCGCGACCGTGTATGCATTGCTGGATCTTCCACTCCCCGTGGACTGCGACGGTATCAATCGTTCTCCAAGCAAAACGATCGTTGGCGCTGCCGCTCCCGCCTATTCGGCCGAGGAAGAGGAGATCGTGCGTAAGCGTCTAGAGGATTTAGGCTATCTCTGACAATTTATTCGCGCGTCGAATTGCCTCGAGCAGTCGCTCGATTGCCGCGCTTTCGATGGTGATGCCGAGCTCGCGACCCGGGACCGGAGCATGAAAATCGGAACCGCCGGTCGCTAAGAGGTTGCGGCCGGCAGCGAATTCCGAGAAAAAGGCCTGATCCGCAAGATCGGCCGTCGGGTGAAACACCTCGATGCCATCGGCGCCGAGCGCCACGAGTTCTGCGAGATGCTCGGGGTGTTGCAATCGCTTCGGATGAGCGATGATCGCGACGCCGCCGGAGGCATGGATAAGCTCGATCGCGTTCCGTGACGGCAGACGCTCGAGCGCGACGTATCCGGTGCCCTCGTCCGCTAAGAAACGGTCGAAGGCATCCTGAACCGAATTCACGAGCCCCTTCGCGTGCAACGCTCTGGCTAGATGGGGGCGACCCAAACTCGAGGCGCCGACCGACTGCGCCTTCACGTCCGACATGCAAACATCGAGCCCCAGTTCGTTGCAGCGAGCAATCATTGCTTCCATGCGCTCCAACCGTGCCTTCAACTGCGTGGTTAACGCGCGCAGCAGCGGCGAGGCAACGTCCGAGACGCCATAGGCTAGCAGGTGCGCCGTGTGGCCGGCGTGGTGCGAATCGACTTCGAGACCTGGGATCGACCTCGAAGCGAGGTCAGCCGGTACCGGGTAGGCGTTCAAGTTATCATGATCGCTGACGCAAAACCAGTCGAGCTTTCGAGCGCGAATCTCTTGGTAGAGGCGTTCGGGCGCCCACACGCCGTCTGAGCATACGGTATGCAGGTGTAAATCAACCAGCATTCTGCGCAACTGAAACGCCTGACGCATTCATGAACCGCGAAGCCATCTCCAGAATATCCCAATCCTCACCGCGGCCACCGCCCTGGTTTCCGGCCAACGCCTCGATGTAGACGCCCTTCTGCGCGTGGTTCGCGTCATCGGGACCAGTATCGTTCTCGTAGGTATAGATACCGTCGTATCCGACCGTACCGACTGCGCGCCACAGAAGATCATCGAAATACACCATCATGTCCGGCGCAACGCCCAGGACCGCGCGATAAAGCTGCTCTGGACGATAGACCTGCGTGGCCATCGCCGAGCCGTCCGGGCGTGGAATCGCCCGAATCTTGCGCGTCAGCTCCTCCATGAGTGACTCCACATCGCAGGGCGCCACGGTTCCCAGCGGCTCACGTCCAGCGACGTTGAGAAAAACGCGCGAGTAATAGCCACCCTCGGCCCATACCGACGTTTTGGACCAATCGATCTCTAACTTCGCAAGCGGCGTTATTTTGTCAGGATACGATTTCACAGCGAGGTAGCCTTCGTCGATCAACCATTGCGCGATAGCGACGCCGCCATCCATTCGCTTCGCGCCATGATCCGAAACGACATAGATATTTGTACGTTCCTGATCGACCTTCTCGAGGAGCCGCCCTAGCATGCCGTCCAAGTCCTCGTAGTACTTCTGAATGACGCCTTCGTACTTGTTACCAGGAACGTATGCCCGGTGCTTTGGATCGAAAAACTTCCAGAAACCGTGGTGCAAGCGATCCGTACCGATCTCGACGAACATGAAGAAGTCCCAATCCTTCTTCTCGATCCAGTTGTCGAGCACGATGAACCGACGCTCGGTCATGTCGTAGATCTGACGGAGGAGATCATCCTTATCTTCGGTGCGGAAATTCGTGCAATCCGTCAGATACTCACCGCCATGCAAGAGATGAGCGATCTCGTCCCGCGCATCGGTCGGATACGTATAGTCGCTCTTCGCACTGGGCGTTAGAAAACACCCAACTTGAATTCCGTTGACTCGCTTCGGTGGAAACGACGGCGGAACGCCGACGGTTATGACGCGCTTTCCGGCGTTGCTCAAGTGGTCCCAAACAGCCGGCTCTCGTATAGACAAAGACGTCGTGAGCGCGAGCCCCGAGTACGTATGATCGGTGCGATTTCGAAAGCCGTAGACGCCGAGCTCGCCCGGATCTTTGCCGGTCACCATGCAGGCCCACGCCGGAATCGTGATTGCGGGCATGACCGATTGCAACCGTCCATAGCTGCCGCGCGCCATAAGCGCCTTCAGTGTCGGAAGCTTCCACTCCGGACGGTCAAAGATCAATTCGCTCGTGGCGCAGTCCAGCCCGATGACCAGGAGGCGGGGATCTCTTTGTCTTTCCATGCAGTCGTTTATGCTTCGACCGCTCGACTCGCCGGCCCCTGGTCGCGCTGACAAGGCTTCTCTCACCGCAATCCAATAAAAAGAACCGGTCATGCCGACGATTCACGAAGTCGACGCTCAGGACGAGCGCTGGCACCGTTTTTGCGCCTCCCATCCGGCGCTGACCCTCTTTCAATCGCCCGCCTGGTCGAACGTAATCGCGCGAACCTATGGTTTTTCCGCGCGCGTACTCCTGATGCTCGAGAACGAGGACGTGGTCGGAGGACTGCCATTCGCGCACATTGAGGATTTTCGAGGCCGGCGCCGGGTCGCGCTGGCGTTTGCAGATAATCTCGAGCCGCTACCCGTCGATACGTGGGAGCAGTTCGAAGCGTGGATTGCAAACGATGATGTTCCCTGGGCGATTCGAACGCTGTGCACGCCGACCGAACGCGCGCAAACGCAGCGCGTTGCCGCATCGCACCACGCGATCGACCTTCCCGATCGCTTCGAGACCGCCGCCGAACGGTTCCACTACAAACACGTGCAAAACCTCAAGCAAGCGGAGAAGGCCGGACTTCGCCATCGGCGGCTGGCCACGTCCGAAGGGATCGACGCTTTCTACTCCCTGCACTCGTCGGTCCGGAAAAACAAACACCGTTTGCTTCCGCAGCCGCGCGCCTTCTTCGATGCGATCTTCGAGGAATTTTTCCCCGAACGCGGCTTCGTCATGCTTGCGGAGCAAGGTGACACGATCGTTTCCGCCATGCTCTTCATCGCTTGCGGGCGGAGGCTCTATTATAAATTTAGTGCCTCGGCACTCGATGCGCTGCTCTCCCGTCCGAACCATTTCCTGATAACCAAGGCGATCGAGGTTGCAATTGGCGACGGATACAATCAACTCGACCTCGGTATCTCCGACGCCGAGGGCCTCATACGTTTCAAAGAGCGCATTGGCGGTGTCGAAAGAAGCGTTTATGCCGCGAGTTACAATCAGCGCGAAAAGTCCGCCGGTGTTACTCAGATCGAGCGCGCACTTGGCGAACTGACGGAAATCCTCACCGATGCGAATCTTCCGCTCACGGCTGCTCAGCGCGGCGGCGAGATTCTCTATCGTTTTTTTACCTAGAGCAGATCAGAACGTGCGGCCGCCGTGTTCTTGCGGTTCGGCGGGCCATTTGCCCGGCGGCGGGGCGAACGGGAGCGGCTTCGGCTTGTCGTAAACGAGCAGCGTAAACTCCCAGGGATAGTAGGAGTGGCGGATCTCGCTAAACCGCGAGAGCTCGCGCTCCGCAAAATCAAAGACGCGTCCCGGCTCCTGATAGTATCCCAACTCGCGCTTGAAATCGACATAACTTGTCAAGAAGTTGCTGGCGAGACCCTTTTTTGCTATACCGAACGCCGCCCTGAGCATGGACTTAACGAACGTGAACCAGCTCTCGTCATCGTTCGACATGCGAAGATTGAACAAGCCGGAGATGACAACGTAGTCGTACTGCTGTACCGGCGGGTTCACGAGAATATCACGCTGCTCGACGTTCGCGGCCGTATTGCGCGCCTTAGCTCGGTCGATCATTTCCGGCAGTAGATCGCTACCGCTATAGGTGGCCAGGGGATAGTGTTCGGAAAGAAACTCTCCGAGCGTCGCAAAGCCACAGCCGACTTCGTACACCGAGAATGGATTCGTTTCGTGAGCAAAGAGCTGAGACACTGCGGCGAAATTACGTCGAGCGACGTCCGCGTCGCGCCACGAGCAGGCTCTAGCGGGGTCGTCGTACTGGTCGATTTGCCGCCTAAAGTGCTCCTTGAGCGGCTCGAGGTCGCTCATCGACCCGCGATAGCCGGAATATCGACGTTGACCGGACGCCCTTGTTGGTTCATCGAGGTCGTTATGGCCTCAAGCGAACGCACGATTCGTAATCCGCATTCGCCATCGACGACTTCGGCCCGATCGCCGCGTATGGCGTCAACGATGCCTTCTACCTCGGCGTGAAGTGCTTCGGTGTTCGGGAGCTTTGGAGCGAACATATCCCCGTCGCGATACTCCACCAGCTTCTGATAAACGTCTTCACTGTTTGTAACCCGCACGCCGCGATCGTAAATCCGGACCTTTTCCTGAACGGTGTGTTCGTCGTAGACCATCATCTGCTTATCGCCGCAGAGAAGGATTTGACGTATCTTCACCGGCGCAAGCCAGTTCACGTTGATGTGCGCGATAAAGCCGTTCGGGTAGTAGAGCGTGACGTAGGCCAAATCCGCGAGATCGCCATAGTGCGCGACGCCCGTACACGACACACTCGATGGCATCATACCGCCGAGCAGAAAATCAAGAATCGAAAGATCGTGTGGAACCAGATCCCAGACGACGTCGACATCGTGTTGAAAAATCCCAAGGTTGATTCGCGTCGAGTCGTAATAAAGCAACTCTCCCATGCTCCCCGTTTGCACGAGTTCCCGCATCTTACGAACCGCCGGGGTAAAAACGAACGTGTGGTCGACGAAGAGCTTGCGCTCGGCAGAGCGCGCGAGGGCCACGAGCTTTTCTGCTTCCGCCACGCTACCCGCGAGCGGTTTCTCCACGAGAACGTGCTTGCCGGCGTTGAGCGCCTTTTCGGCCAGCGCAAAATGCGAAGCTACCGGCGTCGCGATGGCGACGAGGTCGATCTCAGGATCACGAAGCAGGACATCGTAGTCGGCGGTCACACCGATCGAAGGATACACCCGCGACACACCGGCAAGGCGCTCTGCGCGCGCATCGCATACCAATTTCACCCGCGCCTTGTCGGACGGCAGCGCCATGAAGTTACGCACGAGATTGGGGCCCCAGTATCCGTACCCAACGACTCCGACATTGACAAGTCGCCCACTCATTATGCGACCGCCAGGATGAGGTGCGCGGCCACATATTCGACCTGATCATCCGTCATTTCCGGAAAAATCGGGAGCGAGAGCTCCTCGCGTGCCACTCGTTCGGATTCCGGGAACGCCCCCGCCGAATAGCCCAGACCAGCGTACCCCGGCTGCAAATGACAGGGAATCGGATAGTGAACGTTCGTTTCGATGCCCGCCTCGGAAAGCTTGTCTCGAACTGAGTCGCGATTCTTCACGAACACCGGATAGATGTGATAGGCAGATTCCGTGTGATCGAGGAGCGCGGGCCGCTCGAACGCTCCCAAGAGGGAGTCGTATGTCGCGGCGACGCGTCTGCGCTCGCGCGTCCAGTCATCAAGGTACCGCGTCTTGACGTCGAGCACGGCGCCTTGGATGCCCTCGAGCCGGAAATTGAACCCAAGAATGTCGTGCCGGTATTTCTCCCTACTGCCATGGTTACGCAGCAACCGCAATTGATCGGCGATCGCGGCGTCGTCGGTGACGACCGCTCCGCCCTCGCCGCAGGCACCGAGATTTTTCCCCGGGTAAAAGCTAAATGTGGCCGTTCCACTTGCGCCGATCTTCGCACCTTTGTAGAGAGCGCCGTGAGCTTGCGAGGCATCCTCGATGAGAACGAGGCTGTGCCTTTTTGCAATCGCGCGAAGAGCGTCGAGGTCGCACGGCTGCCCAAAGAGGTGGACGGGTAAAATCGCCTTCGTTCTGGGTGTGATCGCGGCCTCGACCGCGCGCAGGTCGATCGTGTACGACGGCGCGGTTACGTCTACGAGGACCGGCCGCGCTCCAGTATACATGATCGCCGCTACCGTCGCGATGAACGTATCGGCTTGAGTGATTACTTCGTCACCGGGGCCGACACCATGTGCGAGCAAAGCCAAATGCAGTGCAGCCGTTCCGGTGTTCACCGCAACGCAATGCTCGGCCCCGCAGAACTCAGCGAAACGCCGTTCGAAAGCATTGACGCCCGGGCCGAGGACAAACGCATTTGCGTCGATGATTGCGCTGATCGCATCCATCAACTCGTTTTTTATCGGGGCGTGCTGCGCGCTTAGGTCAAGATAAGGGATACGCATCGGGGTGGGCAATGTTCGAGCCATAAGGTTTCAACCTTTACCACGGGAAGAGCTGCTATGCGATCGGCACATCGCGATTTTCGGGTGGAGCAATGATGTGCCTTTCAAACTTGGCAATAATCGTGCGCCAGGCCAAATCCAATTCCTCTACGCCGATCGCACGCGACACAGCGATGAAGACTGCGCCGCCGATCGCGATCTGACCAAACAGGTACCAAGCTCGCGACGAGAGCGTGGGCTCGGTGCGAACGCCGAGCGCGTCGATCCAGTGCAGAGAGGCGCACATCGCGAGCGAAGCGACCAGCACTTTTATCATCGACGTGAAGAGCTCGCCCCAGTCAATGCCCCGAACGAGCCGCGCCAATACACCGAGCAAGAGGACGGCCTGGAGCATCTGACTCAGGCTGTTCGCCAAAAGCAACCCCTTCGCGCCGAGCGTGGGCAGCCACAACATCGAGAGCATCACATTTACGAGCACGGTGATGATCGAGATCGCCACCGGCATCGCGGTCTCACGACACGCAAAGCAGCACCGCGTGAGAACCACGTTCGCCGCCAGCGCGACAAGCCCGATCGCTGCAAACGGAAGCAGACTCGAGGTCAATTCGGTGGCGCCGGGTCCAAACGAGCCGCGCTCGAACAAGGTCTGAACCATCGGGTGCGCGAGCACGATTAGCGCACAGACCGATGGGATCGTAATAAAATTGACCAGCCTCAGTCCCGTCACCGCGCTACGCGCCACGCCCTTGCGGTTCTCGCGCGCAAATTGGGCCGCCAGTAGCGGAAAAATTACGGTAGCGATCGCCACTGCGAAGATCTGCTGCGGAAAATTCACCAGCTTGGTGACGTAGTTGATGCCGGCCATGTAGCCGGGCTGCAACGTGGAAGCAAAAAAGCGATCGAAGAGCAGCGCGAGTTGCCCGGCGGCGCTCCCGATCACGATCGGGCCAAGCAATGTCCACATCTTGCGGAGTCCCGGATGGTGAAGATCGATGGTAAACCGGTATTTGCCGATCGCGAGGAATGCCGGTAACTGCACCAGCATCTGCGCGAGCAGTCCCCAAAACGTCCCAAAGACCAAGGCAAAGATACCATATTTGGTATTGAGGGCCACGACGCAGCCGATGGTCACCACGTTGAGCGCTATGCCGGTAAGTGCCGCCGAACGGAAGCGATGATAGGCATTGAGCATTGCTGAAAGGACGCCGGAGAGGCTCACCGCGATGATGCTCGGCATGAGGATCTGCGTCATGTGGATTGCCACGCCCATTTGCGGTCCGGGAAAACCATGGGCGATGATCGGCACGTAAAAGGGCGCCGCAAAGTAACCGATCACCGCGCCCAGTGTCAACACGATGGCGAGCGAGTTGACGATCGTGTTTCCGAGCGTCCAAGCATCGTCCTCGTGCCCGTTTGCGATGTACTCGGAAAAGGTTGGGACGAGCGCGCTCACAAGCGCGCCGTTGAAGACCCCGAATAGGATCGTGGGGACCGTCGCCGCCGCGAGAAACGTGTCCATCTCCCAACGCGTCCCGTAGAATTGAGCGTTGACAACCTCGCGGAAAAATCCCAGGATCGTCGATACGAGTGTGGCACCCATGACGAAGAGCGTCGAAAGCGCAACGGACATGCGCGGATGACGGTGGGGGCGCGGAACGACGCGAAGACGCGAATTAATGCGCGCCGTCCTTGCGCAAGACTGCCGGAATGGTCCGGACGACGATGGCAAGATCACTGAGCGGCGTCCACGTGTCAACGTAGTGGTTGTCGAGCTGCATCCAGTGCTCGAACGAGACATCGCTACGTCCGTTGATCTGCCAAAGGCATGTGACGCCCTGCGGCACCAAGAGCCGCCGCCGCGCGGCCGTGTCGTAGTGTTCGATCTCACATGGCAACGCCGGGCGCGGACCTACCAGGGAAATGTCTCCGAGTACGACGTTAATGAGATTCGGGAGCTCGTCAACGCTGGTACGGCGAAGCAAGCCACCGAGTGGATGCAGTCGCGGATCCTTTCGGATCTTAAAGACGGGACCATCGACTTCGTTGAGGTGCATCAACTGTTCGCGCAACTCGTGCGCATTCTTGACCATCGTACGCAGCTTGAACATCTTGAAGCGCCGGCCATGCTGGCCCACGCGCTCCTGGGCGAAAATCGGAGAGCCGCCAGTCACCAGCACGATGGCGACTGCGGCGATCGCGATCAGCGGTGTTGCCGCCAAAAGCAGCAGGCCGCCGACGAAAACGTCGATTCCGCGCTTGAGCGTCCACCACCACAGCGGCACCTGGCGCTCCGAGACGCGTAACGCGGCTTGCACTCGCGCTATACCCCGAACGCTTCGAGCACAGTCTTACCGACCGTGTCGAGCCCTTCGACCTCGCCGAGCACCGCGCCCGGATGGGGGCCCAGATGAACGAATGGGACATACTCGCGCGTATGGTCAGTGCCCGGCGCGGTCGGATCGCAGCCATGATCGGCAGTAAAAATCACCTGATCTCCGGGCCTCATGAGTTGTTCCAGCCGCGGCAACAGCGAATCGAGCGACTCGAGCGCATCCGCGTAGCCGCGTACATTGCGCCGGTGCCCGTACTTTGAATCGAAATCGTTGAGGTTGGTGAAGATGAATCCATGTTCGACTCGCTCGAGCAGATCGAAAGTCTTCTCCATCGCATCGCGATTGTCGCTCACCCGAACTGACGATGTGATGCCGTGCCCACAATAGATATCGCAGATTTTCCCGACAGCGTGCACTTCGACACCGGTGGTCGCTAGCCGATCGAGCGCGCTGGGCGGCGGTTCGATTGCATAATCGCGCCGATTCGGCGTTCGTGCGAAGGCACCCGGTTCACCGATAAACGGCCGAGCGATTACTCGGTTCACATTGTTGGGCTCAACAAGCATTGCGCGGGCCCGTTCGCACCAGTCGTACAGCGCTGTGAGAGGTATAACCTCTTCGTGGGCTGCGACCTGGAATACCGAGTCCGCGGAGGTGTAGAGAATCGGGCGGCCGGTCGCGATGTGCTCGGGGCCCAGCCGATCGATAATCTCGGTCCCGGACGCGGGGATGTTGCCCAGGGGCGCCTTGCCCGTAATCCGCGTGAATTCCTCAAGGACATCATCCGGAAAGCCGTCGGGATAGGTGGGAAACGGAACGACCGTAATGATTCCCGCCATCTCCCAGTGACCAGTAATCGTGTCTTTGCCGCGGCTGCGTTCGCGTAACCGGGCAACGCGCGCCGCGGGCCGCTGCACCGGGGCCACGCCCATGATCGGCGTGAGATGACCGAAGCCCAACCGTTCGAACGACGGCAATGCCAAGCCGCCTACGCCGCGGGCAACATTTCCAAGAGTATTTGCGCCGCCGGCATCTCCGTACTCGGTAAAGTCTGGGAGCGCGCCCACACCGCCGGAATCCAAAACAATCGTCAGAAATCGCATAAAGCCAAAAAGGCGTTTCGGCTTACCAGAAACGCAGTCTTTCTCCACGAGTATAGGAAGAAACACCTATAGCAAACGTTATACAAGGATGAGAGTCCGCCGCAAGTGCGAAAAACCGGTACGCTTGCGATATCTACCACTTCTTATTGTTGCCTTAACGCTGGTATTGTCCGCACCAGGCCATGCGCAGACCCAACGGGCGGCCTCTCCAGCCCCCACGGCAACCCCGGCCCCGCCGGCGACCGTGGTTCGGATACACGCCGATCACATCGAGTTTTATTACGACCGCTACCTGATCGAGGCCAGCGGCCATGTCCAGGTACAAGCGAGCAACGGCATGACCCTTAGCGGCGATGCCTTCTCGATGGATCTGAAGCTCAATCGCTTCCTTGTGGCGAGCCACGTGCATCTTCGAAGCCGCGGTGGAAACCTCGACGGCGCCGCGATCGCCGACTTCCTGGATTTCGATCGGATCTATTTCGTACCGGTTATCACTAAGCCCGATCGATGGACCTACGAGAACGGCGACTACACCAACCCGCTCAAGGGAAGGCAGATGCCCGGCGACGTCTTCTATTTTCCGGACGTGAGTAACACGTCAGTGAGTCTGTCCGCGAAGTCCGCGACGATAGAAGCCAAGAAGTTCGTGCGCTTTACCGGCGTACACGCATACTTCTTGCACCAAGGCGTTCCGCTACCGTCGTACTACGTCTATTTTGGCTTGAGTCAAAATCTCGCACAAAACTCTCTCTCCGGCGCGAATGTTGACGCGACCTGGAACATGATTGGCAACGCAAACTCGGTGACCGCCCTTCACGCGCGGTACGATGCGTTCAATCAGGCCTATCTCGGCTTCGAACAACACCTCGGCGGAAATGGCCCGCATGAGTACGCGGTGTTTTCGATCAATCCACTTACGAAAGATGACAAATACTGGAATTTGGTCACGGGCGAACACATTGGATCGAAGTTCGAGATCTCCACGTTCACGCAGCTCTATACGTATCAGCAGGGGTTTTCCGATCCAAGCGCATCGGCACAAACGACCTACGTTACCTTGACGCAAGCGCTTAACCGGTCATATCTGCAGGCCTACTTCAATCAAACGAACTACAACATGATCGGGCCGAAAACTGCAGCCTCTCCTAATCACCCGAATTCGCTGCAACTCAGCGCCAACTCATACAACGACCAGATATTCAAAACGCCGCTCTACTTTCAGACGAGCTTTGGCCTCGGTTTCAATCACGACGCCTACGGCTTGCAAGAATACGGTGGCACGCTTTACACCACCATTTGGAACCAGTCCGTAGGCGTCACCGTCTCGCTCCCCAATGTCAAAATTGGCGATCGCGAAAAGCCCTATGCTCTCTACTACGTTAACGCCTCCATCAATTCGTCGCGCACTTGGAACAGCGTTCCACATCACATCAACGCCCAGAACACGACGATCAGTCTCAGCCGCCAAATTTCGAAGTTCGTGAACAGCTATCTTGCCTACAACATCCAGAACACGAGCGATCTGTATCTCCAAGGCGGATACGAGCCGTCCGCCCCTCTCCTTCCCGACGGCACGCCCTACACACCGTTTGAGTCGTTTCGCGGCGCGGCGACACAGCGCACCCTAGCGCTTGGGACTACCTACACGGCCTCACCGAATCTGGTGACGACCGTGACCTTTGGACACCACGACGACTTTCCGGCCGCGTATCCCGGATTGTTCGCGCCCCCGCCGACCAACGCGATCGGTCAGTACACCTACACGAACTACCTCGGGCAGCCGCCGTGGCAACTCAACACCGAAGTGCGGGTACGAATCGAACCTCATCTCGTGCTCGACGTGCAACGCACCTATTTCTTTCACTTCGGCAACGAGATTTGGAGCCCGACCTTCGTGATACAGTTGAGCGGATGATCAGGATGCGCCATCGTCTCGGTTCCTTGCTCTGCATGCTGATTCTGGTCGCGGCTGCCGCCCCCGTGACGATTACCGGGCAACTGCTGGCCTATCAGGACGGATTCGTCTTCTTCACCACGGGCGACGGGTTTCGTCTCGCGCCAAACGTCGCGATTCTCGACGACCAGACGAAGCAGCCCGCAAAGCGCGAGCCGGCGCCGCGCGACTATGCCCGCGCCGTCTTTAATGACGCGGGCCAAGTCGTGGAGATCGATCTTGCCGAGAAGCCCTACGCCGTTGGGCCGCTGCCGGATAACGTGCAAGCCTTTGCGGTTACTGCGTCGTCGCCATATCCGAACCCCGAGCTGGCCGGACCTCCGCAGACCACCTCGAACGGCGTAGACGAAACGTTCAGCGGAAAGCTCGTGCTGGTAAAGTTCGAGGTGCAAGTGCCGCCGACCACGCCGATCAACGCACAGATCTTCATCACGACGGATCAATCCGGCTGGAATCCCCAAGCAATCCAAATGCAACGCATCGATGCATTGCACTTCGTGGTCGTCCGCCAGATGGCGTCGGGCACGATTCTCCACTATCTCTATACGCGCGGAACGCTGCAAACCGAAGAGACTGGACCCAACGGCCTTTCACTTCGGCCTCGTGCCTTGTCCGTCAAGGACTCGGACACGAACTCCAGCAACAGCATCGTTGCGTCGTGGGCCGATGCCAATGCGAACAACATCCTTCAGCAGCCCTCGGTGTTTCCGACGCCGTACAATCCTGCGCCCTTCCCGAACTTACCGAACGGCGTGAAGACGCCGCATCCGTAGCCGCACGATGCGGCTGAAGGTTCGGAGCACACGAAGTGCGACAACCGAAGGCGGCCGAACCGTCCTACTCCACGGTGATCGAAACGACGCGTTCGACGGCCTCGCCGGCGGTGTTGCGCGCCACCAGCGTCATCGGATAGGTACCGTGTAAGAAGAACGGTACGTTTGGAACGACGTAGCTGAGCGCAAAGCGGCCGACGCCGACCTTCGGTACGCTGATCGAGAAGGTCGCTATCCGCGCTTCAACGCTCGCGACGTTCGAGGTCGTCTCTACCGTACCCGAGATTGTATCGCCGCTGCGAACCGTTCGATTGGTGATGTGTACAGCGACAATCCGCGGGGGCGCATTTGGCGAGGCGGTCGGCACGGCCGTTTCCGCAGCCGCCATCGTCCGTTCCGGAGTCGGACGCGTCACGACGATCCGTGGCGGAATAGCCGAGGCGGTAACGTGCGGCGTCACGCTGACGGCGACTGATCGACTGGGTCGCGACGCGGCCGTTCGCGACACCGCCCGATCCTCAGGCGCCCTCGACGCGCATGCCGTCAGCGCCAGCATGACGGTTGCGACAATTAAAAGCGAGGGTCGTTGCATTCCAGAGGTCATTCTCGCCCGCGTCGAACCTCTCCGGTCATGCCGGTTCTCAGCATCGTCGTTCCGCTCTATAACGAAGAGGGCAACGTCGCCCCGCTTGTTGAGCGCATAGTCGCGATCGCTCAACGCCTGGAAGGCGCTCCTTCTTATGAGATTGTTCTGGTAAATGACGGCAGCGCCGATCGCACGCTCGAACGCATTCGCGACGAGCTGGGGCGGCGCGAGCATATCGTGTTAGTCAATCTTTCACGCAACTTCGGTCACCAGCTCGCAGCCTCGGCCGGTATGGACATGGCCGCCGGCGACGCGGTGGTGCTGATGGACGGCGATCTGCAAGATCCGCCCGAACTGATCTCCGCTTTTGTCGCCAAGTGGCGCGAAGGCTACGACGTCGTGTATGCGGTGCGGCGCACTCGCAAAGGGGAGAGCCCGTTCAAGGTGTTTACGGCGCGGCTTTTTTACCGCATCATCAAGCGGCTCACCAAGGTTTCAATTCCGGTAGACACGGGCGACTTTCGTCTGATGAGCCGGCGCGTGGTCGAGGCGCTCAAACGTTCTCCTGAACGGCACCGCTTTTTACGTGGAATGGTGAGCTGGGTCGGCTACAACCAGATCGGGATCGAATACGATCGCGAAGAGCGCTACTCTGGAGCTACCAAGTACCCGCTGCCGAAGATGCTGCGCTTTGCGATCGACGGCATAACCTCGTTCTCCGATGTGCCCCTACGTTTCGCATCGTATCTGGGCTTCATCTCGAGCGCAGTTGCGTTTATCTACGCATTGATCGTGATCGGCTACAAGGTTTTCAGTCTGCATCCACCGGGCTACACGCCGGGCTGGGCCTCGACGATCGTCGCCGTCCTTTTCCTCGGCGGCGTGCAGCTCATAAGTCTCGGCATTCTTGGCGAATACATCGGCCGTATCTACGATGAAGTCAAGGGTCGCCCGCTCTACCTCATCAGCGACATCGAACGAAGCTAGCGTTATATTGTTGCGTAGACGAGCGGGCGCGAGGCGGGCGAAACGGCACCGATCGTAAACGCCGGCGCAATCGATTCCGGATCCGCGCCCTGGCCGTAGATGTCGGCGAGCACATCACCACGAGCGATACGATCACCAATGCGCGCATTCAAACGAATTCCGGCGCGTCGATTGCCCGCGCTGAGCTCGCGCGCTACGTGGCCAAGCCGGACAGCATCGATCGCGACGATGATGCCATCGGCGGATGCGCGCAGTTTCGTGACTTGCGCATCCGGTGCGAGCGCCTCCAGCGCGGAGCGGCTGCCACCTTGCGCCTCGATCATCTCGACAAATTTCGCGTATGCGCTTCCATCCTCTAAGGCCCCTCGTGCTCGCGCTTGCGGATCGGCGATGCCGCCGAGTTCGAGCATTACCCTGGCGATTTGCAGGCAACCCGAGCGTGCGCGTTCGTCGCTGGTGTCGCCTCGAAGTATTTCGCGCGCCTCGACGACTTCGATACCGGTTCCAATGCATCGACCGAGCGGCTCGTTCATATCGCTGACGATGGCGTGGGCCTTGCGCCCGAATTGTTCCGAGATACCCACCAGCATCCGCGCAAGCGCCTCCGCCTGCTGGACATCGCGCATAAATGCCGCGCTGCCGCACTTCACATCGAAGACGAAGGCGTTCGCGCCGCCGGCAACCTTTTTGGAGACGATCGAGGCGGCAATCAAACCGATGCTGGGAACGGTACCAGTGCGGTCGCGCAGATGGTAGAGCCGCTTGTCGGCAGGAACGAACGCGTCGGTCTGCGCGGCAATCGCGCATCCTACGCGCTCGACCTGACGCACGAAGGCTTCCATCGATGGCGTGGCGTTGAATCCGTCAATCGCTTCGAGTTTGTCGATCGTGCCGCCCGTGTGCCCGAGCGCGCGGCCGGAAAGCTTGGCCACTCGGACCCCGCATGCAGCGACGAGCGGGACTGCAACCAGGGAAACAATATCGCTCACGCCGCCGCTCGAATGTTTGTCGACAACGAACATGCCGTCGGGATAACGCAACGTCGCGCCGCTCGCTACCATTGCCCGCGTCAACGCGGCAGCCTCGGTTTCATCTAAACCGCGCCACACGCACGCCATCGCGAGCGAGGCCATTTGGGCGTCATCGACGTCGCCGCTCACATACGCGGCGACGACGCCTTCCCAGACCGAGCCTTCCAACGTCTCGCCGTCGCGCTTGCGCTCAATGGCGCGCCGCATCGAGAGTTCGTCCATTGCAGTGGCTCTTCGCTGTTGGCGCGAAAAGCGCTGCGTGCCCTACCACCCGATCGTCGAGCGTTTTCCGAGCGTGCCGGCGCTCGATCCACTCTGGCTGATGGCATTTGCCGTACTTTTTGCCGGATCTGCGCTGCTCACGCTTCGGCGTCCCGGTCTCGGTGCTGCCATACTGATCTTTGTGACACCGTTTGCGGGCGCGCATGCGATCTTGGGGACCACGGTGACGGCGCCGAAGGCGATGCTCGTCGGCGTGATCGTCGGGCTGCTTGGCGCTCCACATGCGTGGAAGGCGCTTCGTTATCGGCCGGCCGCGTCCGTCGTCGTAGCGTTTTGCGCCGTCGTCCTCGCCAATGCGCTGACCCTTTTGGTCGCGTCCCATCGCCCGGAGGTCGTACGCGAAACCTTGAAGTGGGCCGAATATCTCGGCCTTTTTTGCGCGACCTTCGTTTCCTACGCGCTCGACCCGCTGCCGCGCGTCATCCGCAGCGCTCTTTTTGCCTCATTTTTCCTTGTCGCGAGCAGTGCATTTCTGGAACTCGCAATTGGCGCGGGCTCGGGGCTCGTTCTTGGGGCGACCGTCGTCCCACGAATCGCCGGAGTACTGGAGGGACCGAACCAATTCGGAGGCTACCTCGAAGCGGCGATTGCCGCGATCGGGGCGTGGCAGATCTGGGCTCCGCGGCGAGTTTCACTGGTGCTACTTGCGATCGCAGGCGCGGCACTCGCGCTTACCTTCTCGCGCGCCGCCTTCATTGGCGCCTTGGTCATCGTGCTGGTCTTCGCGGTCATCGAGCGCAAACGCGCACTCGCGCTCTGGCCGCTCGCGCTCGGATTTGCCGCGGGCTACGGCAACGACGTTCTGTGGGCAGTGCGTGCGCACGTCCCATGGGGCAGCATCTTCGCGCGCGAGAGTGATGTCGATGCCGCGATCTCCGGTGGTGTCGGCGATCGCACCGAACTCTGGCGCGCGGCGCGATTTTTCTTCCTTCATCATCCGCTCCTCGGCATCGGCGCCGGAAACTACGAACTCGAGCTGAGCCAAGCGGGCCTGCCCGGTGTGCGGACGCAGGCGAACAATTGGTATCTTCAAGCTGCCGCCGAAGGCGGGCTGGTGCTGCTCGGCGCGACGGTTGGCTGGATCGTCATGATCCTGCGCGCGCTCATCGCGCGCGTTCGCACCTCGCCGTGGGCGCTCGCGGCGTGCGCGGCGTCGGTTGCTTTTGTCGTACACGGATTCTTTGACGACCTGGTCTTCTATCCAAAGGTCGCCGAAGCGTGGATTGCACTTATCGCGATGGGCCTCGCCGATCCGGGCGTGCGTGAGTAAAAACGTGCTATAATCAGCGGCCCGTGACCCAAACTGCAACGCCCGCCCTCGCATCGCACGACGCGCTGCTGCGCACGCTCGCGACATCGCACCGCGCCCTTGCGCCGATCGTCGATGCGCTGCGGACCGGCCATGGCGCGTACGCCGTGCACGAAACAATCGCCGCGGCGCGCCCCGCGCTGCTCGCTTCGCTCTACCGGGCGCTCGAGCGGCCGATGCTGGTGGTCATGCCCACGCCGGACGTCGCCGAGCGGGCCTTCGCCGATCTTCTTTATTACTTGGGCGAAGAGGAACCGCAACAGGTTGCGCTGCTGCGTTCGCGCGACGAAGCGCTCGGCGCAATCGAGAGCCCCTCGGAACGCAGCGCGCGCATGACCCTTTTAGCCGATCTTGCGGCGGGCAGCAGTCGCCTCGTGCTGGCGCCGGTCGCCGCGCTGCGACAGTACTTGATGCCGCGCGCGCTCTTCGACGAACTACGAACGCATCTGCGCGTCGGGGACGAACCCGGCTTCGAACGGCTGCAAGAGCGCCTCTTCGCGCTCGGCTACGAGCGCACCGATGTGGTGAGCGCAGTCGGCGAGTACGCCGTGCGCGGCGGCATCCTCGATCTTTTTGCCGCCAGCGAAGACGCGCCGACCCGCATCGAGTTCTTCGGCGATGAGATCGAAAGCATGCGTCCGTTCGACCTCGCAACGCAGCGCAGCGAAGGCGAGCTTGCAACGATCGAAATCGCGCCGTGGAGCGAGATCCCGCGCGAAGCGCGTTATCGTACGCGCATTCTCGAACGCTTCGAGGGCCCGGATGCCGTGCGCAGCTCGCTCGCCGCCTATATCGAGAGCGGGAACGAAGTGCCGGCATCGTGGCTGCCACTGGCTTACGACGAACGCGCGACGCTGCTCGACTATTTGCGCGAGGATGCGATCCTCGTGCTGGACGAACCCGGCATGCTCGCTACAATCGAGCACGCGCTCGAAGAGGAACGCTCGCGCGAGCAGAGCGTGCTTCTTGCCGGCGTCGAGTCGGGTGAATTTTCGGTCAGCGACTCCGAGGTCGACGACGCATTGCTGGCGGAGATCGCTGCGCCGCATCCACGTCTCGATGAACTTTCGGCGCGGATGCGGACGCATCCGGCGTTGATCTTTCCCGGAGCGATCGAGCGGCACGATGACATGGAGTGGGTGCCGCGTGCGAATGCTTCGCACGTGCTCGAATGCCGGCCGGTCGAGCACTTCAACCGTCAGATCGAGCTCTTCTCGCAAAGCGTGCGCGAATGGGTCGCCGCGGGTGAATCGCTCCAGATCGTCAGCAGCGCGGTCTCCCGCACGGCCGACCTCCTGCGTGCCGCCGGAATCGCGCCGGATCGTGTCGACATCGTTCACGGCTCGATCGAAGCCGGGTTTGCGCTTCCCGATCTGCGCTTGCGCGTGCTGGGCGATCGCGAGATCTTCGGTGCGCCACCCAAACGTGTCAAGCTGCGCGCGGTCAAAGAGGGCGTACCGGTTACGCTGGCCGACCTTCGCGTCGGCGACTACGTGGTGCACGCGGTGCACGGCATCGGCCAATATCTCGGCCTGCGCACCGAAACGATCCTGGGCGCAACCCAAGACTATCTCGATCTCGCATACGCAGGTTCCGATCGCATGCTGGTGCCGGTCACGCAGATGCATCAGGTCACCAGGTATTCGGCGGCGGAGGGGCAGTCGGCCCGACTCTCAAAAATGGGCGGCGCCGATTGGGCGCGCACCAAGTCACGCGTCTCCGAGTCGCTGGCGAAAATTGCCGACGGACTCGTGCACCTGTACGCCGAGCGGGAACTGAGCCGGGGCTACCAATTTGGTCCCGATACGCCGTGGCAGGCCGAGATGGAAGAGGCTTTCCCATACGAACCGACGCCGGATCAGGGCAAGGCGATTATCGCCGTCAAAGACGATATGGAAAAGGCGCAGCCGATGGATCGTCTCGTCTGCGGCGACGTCGGCTACGGCAAGACCGAGGTTGCAATGCGGGGCGCGTTCAAAGCGGTGGCCGAAAAGAAGCAAGTGGCGGTCCTCGTGCCGACAACGCTGCTCGCCGACCAGCACTACCGCAATTTCAGCGCACGCTTCGCCGGGTTTCCGCTGCGCATCGAGGAGCTCTCGCGCTTCAAGACCAAGGCCGAGGCGCGCGCAATTCTCACCGACTTGGCACTAGGCAAAGTCGACGTCGTCATCGGCACGCACCGCTTGTTGCAGAAGGATGTCGCTTTTGCCGACCTCGGTCTGATCGTGATCGATGAAGAGCAACGCTTCGGCGTCATGCACAAAGAACGCCTCAAGGAATACAAGACCTCCGTCGATGTGCTCACGCTCTCGGCCACGCCGATCCCGCGCACGCTGCACATGTCGCTCATGGGCGTGCGCGACCTCTCGCTGATTCAAACCGCGCCGAAGAACCGTATGTCGGTCAAGACGGTCGTCGTGCCGGCGAGCGATGCGATCGTCCAGCGCGCGATCACCGCCGAGATCGATCGCGGCGGACAAGTGTACTATCTGCACAATCGCGTCGAATCGATCCATGCGGTCAAGAACGCGCTCGAGCGGCTCGTGCCGCGTGCGCGCATTGCGGTCGGGCACGGGCAGATGCATGAGAACGAGCTCGAACCGGTCATGCAATCCTTTATCGACGGCGAGACGGACGTGCTGGTCGCGACCACGATCATTGAGAACGGCATCGACATTCCCAACGTCAACACGATGATCGTGAGCGACGCCGACAAATTCGGGCTCGCGCAACTCTACCAGTTGCGTGGACGGGTCGGGCGCTCGAATCATCAGGCGTATTGTTATTTGCTCTACCAGGGGCACAAGGCGCTCACGGAAGAGGCTAAAGCGCGGCTCGAGGCAATTCGCGAATTTACCCATCTCGGATCGGGACTGCAGATCGCGATGCGCGATCTTGAGATCCGCGGCGCCGGCAACTTGCTCGGTGCAGCACAGTCGGGATTCATCGGCTCGGTCGGCTTCGACACCTACTGTCAGTTGTTGGCCGATGCGATCGCGCAGCGGCGCGGCATGGCCCCCTCGCTCGATGATCGGCGCGAAGCGGTGATCGACGTCAAGATCAGCGCCTACATTCCGAACGACTACATCCCGCAGGTCTCGCAAAAGATCGCGGTCTATCAGCAGTTGGCCAAGGCACGTTCGCATAGCGAAGTCGAAGAGATCGCCGCGGGCGTGCGCGATCGCTTTGGACCGCTGCCTTTGCCGCTCGAGCGGCTCGTCGAACTAACCAAGCTGCGCGCGATCGCCTTGGAGCGCCGCGTGACGCGCGTGGTCGTCGACGAACGGCGTCTGACCCTGGGCGTCGGCACGGGCTTCGAGCTGGATCCCGCTGCTATCCCCAAACTGCAATCGCTAACCAAGAACCGCTTCCGTTTCGGCGAGGGCAAAATCGTGGTGGACCTTCCCGCCGTTCCCGCCGGCGAGGCCGCCGAGACGTCCTGGATGCCGTTGCTGAGAAAACTGTTGGAAGCTCTTTAGAACCTTCAGCCGCATCGTGCGGCTAGAGGGCCTGGCTTGCACCCGAACGAACCCCAAGGCCCATCGGCGGAGCCAACAAGCTCCGCTTTCCTACGCACTGACCTTTCCTAGTCTGGAGTGATCATGTCGAACCTCTCCCGCGCCGTCGCGGGTCTTGCCACGCTGCTCTTGGCCATAGCGGTCACCGCTTGTTCAAGCGGCGGCACGCTGGCGACCGTCAACGGACAAGCGATCAGCACCTCGGAGTTCGATGCCAAACTCGAGGCAAGCCCGACCGCAATCTCGACGCTGCAGCAGATGGTCCGCGAGATTCTGCTCGAGCAGTACGCGCAAAAGAACAACATCACCGTGAGCGATGCCGACATCGCCGCGCGTGAGGATCAAATCAAGCAAAACTTCCCGCCGGGATCGTGGAACGACATGCTCAAGTCTCGCGGCCTGACCGAAGACGACGTGCATAAACTGCTGCGCGATCAGATCATCATCGACAAAGCCGTCGGCAAGAACGTCAAGGTCTCCGACGCCCAGATCCAAGCATACTTCACCAAGAACCATGCTGCGTTCGACAAGCCTGCGCAAGCGCAAGCGCGCCACATTCTCGTCGCCGATCTGAATACCGCGCAAAAAGTTGAAGCGGACCTCAAAGGCGGAGCGAATTTCGCGACCGAGGCGCAGAAGTATTCGATCGACCCGGGCAGCAAAGACAAGGGCGGTGAGCTTGGCAACATCCGCCACGGTCAGATGGTGCCGGCATTCGACGCCGCCGTTTTCTCGCTACCGGTCAATGTTATCAGCGCACCGGTTAAATCGCCGTACGGCTATCACATCATCCAGGTCGAGAGCCGCGATCCCGGACAGAAAGCGACGCTCGCGAACACGAAGGACAAAATCGCCGATATGCTGCGCCAGCAGCAGGAAGCGCCGTTGATTCAGCCGTTCCTGGCGGATCTGACCGCCAAGGCCAGCATCCAAATCAGCGATCCTCGTTTCCAAGCGGCCTTCCCAACGCCCCAACCCACGCCGGCCGGCGCACCGCCGAATGCTGCGGCGCCGACGGCTTCGGCCACTCCGTAGGCTTTATCCGTCAAAGGTGAACCTTTGCCGTCTATAGCCGTGAAGGGCCCCAAATGGGGCCCTTCACTATTTCTCGAACCATGTTGCTAGAATGCTCGTACGCATCGTTGGCCTCGGGCCGGGCGACCCCGGATACCTGACAGTTGGAAGCCTAGCGGCCTTGCGCGAATGCGCACGCGTCGCTCTGCTGCTCGCGCCGCCCGACCTCGCGCGGGCGCTCGAATCAAACGACATTATAATCGATCGCACGCTGGTGACCGACGGCGCGGCGCTCGAACACGGGAGCGCCGAAGCGATCGCGCGATTCATGGGCACACTGCGCGAACTCGCAATTGAGTCGCTGGGTCTAGGGGTGCTAGGCAATCCGCTATCCGATTTTCCCGGTCTTCCGCCGCTGCTGCGCGCACTCGAGGCCGACGGACATGCGACGCGCCTCACGCCGGGCATGCCGCACGCGACGCTCTCGGCGGCGATCGCGATGCCGCTCGTGCCGCTGCCGCCGCAGTCACAACACTATTCGTGGGACGATTTGGTCGAAATCATGGCGCGCCTACGCGACGGATGCCCGTGGGACCGCGAGCAAACCCACCGCACGCTCGTTCCCTATCTGATCGAAGAGACGTACGAAGTCGTCGAGGCGATCGAGGCCGAGGACTTGGGCGCGCTCTGCGAGGAGCTGGGGGATCTCCTACTACAGATTGTCTTCCATGCGCAACTCGGATCGGAGACCGGTAAATTCACGGTCGCGGACGTGGTGGATGCGCTCTCGAACAAGATGGTGCGCCGCCATCCGCACGTTTTTGGAGACGCGGTGATCGAGGACGTTGATTCGCAGTGGCGCAGTTGGGAGAAACTCAAAGCGCAAGAAGCTACCGGACAAAAACGCAAGAGCCGGCTCGAAGGCATCCCCAAGCATCTCGGTGCACTCCAGCGCGGTCAGCGCATGCAAGAAAAGGCCTCGCGTGTCGGCTTTGATTGGCCGAACGTCGGCGGCGTACTCGACAAGCTGCACGAGGAGCTCACCGAACTCGCGGAAGCGCAGCGCCTCAAACACGATGATCCGCACGTGCGCGAGGAGCTCGGCGACGTGCTCTTCACCGTCGTCAATCTCTCGCGCGCGCTCGGCATCGACGCCGAGACCGCAATGCGCGAGGCGAACGAAAAATTCTACCGGCGCTTCGCCTTCATGGAAGAGCGCGCGGCGGCAAACGGCAAAACGCTCTCCGATCTTTCGCTCGACGAACTCGAGGAACTGTGGCAACTGGCGAAGACCCAAGCAGCGTAACGGCGCTCATCCGCCTGCGCATGAGCGAGCATGACGCTCACTACGGCGGAAACCTGGTCGACGGCGCGCGTATGCTCGCACTCTTCGGCGACGTCGCAACCGAGCTCCTGATCCGCCTCGACGGCGACGAGGGGCTTTTTGTGGCGTACGATAAGGTCGAATTCCTCGCGCCCGTTTACGCCGGCGACTACATCGAAGCGCGAGGATCGATTACCAAGGTCGGGAACACCTCGCGCACAATGACCTTCGAAGCGCGCAAAGTGATTGCGGCCCGTACTGATGTAAGCGAAAGTTCCGCCGACTATTTGGTAGAGCCGGTCATTGTGTGCCGTGCGACCGGAACCTGTGTCACGCCCAAAGACAAAAAGCGGCGTTAATTGTGCAGCAAACGTGTCTAAACCAGATGACGTCGTCCATACTATGACCGACGACGAGTTCAGTCGAGTCCCGAGCGCCTTGCCGCCGCGGCTGGCCCTGCGCCATGACCCCATTGTTGTCATGCTCGGCACATCGCTAGCGAATCCGTTCGTCTTGGGACTCGTGATCGCCCTACTAGCCGTTGCGATGATCGTTTTCGGTCCCTCGACGGATTCGCGGTTTATCTATACCGACTTTTGATGCGCTTTCTTGTCTTTGTCGGAAAAGTCGCGATTGCGATGGTGCTTGCGCTGGGACTCGCGGATCTGGCGTTGCGCGCGTTCTGGCCGAACGACCTGCGTTTGGACGAGAATTTTTCTGCTCCGCTGCTGACACGAATTATTGCGCGCGACGATTTGCAGAAGAGGATCGTTTTCCTCGGGGATTCCGCGCTGTGGGGATACGGACTCGATGCGCAGGATGCCGTCCCTTCACTCCTTGCTGCAAGGGGCTTTCCGGTGGAAAACCTTTCGTACGAGGGCGGCAGCATCGCCAATACGTACGCGCTGCTCCGCATTCTCCTCGCTCACGGCGTACGGCCACGCATGATTGTGTTCAACGTCAACCTCAAAGAGTTTAGCCCTGGAGACTCTGCATATCGAACGCTCTATCCGGCGGTCGAGCAGCTAGCATGGCCGGACCTCACGCCGCCAGAGCGTCAGCGCTTGGACCGTAAGGCCAAGACGACCTTGGACGCGCGCTTCGATCGGCGTATCGGCAGCGTGTGGATGCTCTATGGCATGCGCTCCGACATACGCGAGAAAATCTTCGGTGCGGCCGACGCGTCGACGGCACTCGACGATCGCATTCATGCACTCTCCGGCGAAGCGCAACGTGAGGCGCGCGCGCATGTTCCGACGGCCGACCGCTTTCTTGGCACCTACGATCTAGCCCCGCTCGACAACGAGAACGTGGAAGTGTTTTTCTTGCGGCGGCTGTGCGAGCTGGTGAAAATCGCCAACCTCCGCGCCGTCGCGATTCTCACGCCGACGAATCATACGCTTCTGCATGAGTACATCGACTCGCCGGACTATGCTGCGCAGCTCGCCTACGTGACTGAGATGATGGAGAATGCCGGGCTCACCGTTCTTGACGACGATCGCCGATTCGCGGCCAAGGATTTCCTCGACAACGACCACCTCACCGCTGACGGCAACGTCCTCTGGGCCACGCAACTCGCGCGCGAGTTGACGCGATGATCTTTAATACCTGGACGTTTGCCGCGTTTGCGGTGCTGGTCTTGACGATCTATTGGACGCTGATCCCACAGCGCTGGAAACCCGTCTACATTATTATCACCGGCACAGTCTTTTACGCGTTCTCGGTTCCCGCATACCTGTTGCTCATCACCTCGCTCGCTGCGGTTACGTATGCGACGGGGAGAGCTATGCTGCACCCCAACCTCACCGATCCGAAGCGCAAAGCCCTGATGACTGCCGGCGTCGTGATCATTACCGGGGTGCTTATATTCTTTAAGTATACGAAATTCTTGGCACTCACCGTTGCGCAGGTTGCGGGCCACAACATCATCCCGATTCCGCAGATCATCGTGCCGCTTGCGATTTCATTCTTTACCTTCGAGTTCGTGCACGTATTGGTCGATATTTATCTCGGGAAGATCCGCGAAGTCGATCCGCTGGATTTCGCGGTGTTCACGATGTTTTTCCCTACGTTGGTTGCCGGCCCGATCAAGCGCTACCAGAGTTTTGCTCCGCAACTCCACCACCTCGAACTTCCATCTCGCGACGTCGTCGCGCTGAATATCTACCGCGTGTTTATCGGCCTTGCGAAAAAATTCATCATCGCGGACTCGATGACGACGCTCGCGCTGGCGCTCACGGCACCGACGTCGCTCCCCTACGGGCGGCTCGATTATATCGTCGCGATCCTAGCTTACACGGCAAAGATCTATTTTGACTTTACCGGCTATTCCGACATCGCCATCGGTACCGCGGGACTGCTCGGGCTTCGGATCCCGGAAAATTTCGATCGTCCTTACTTTGCGCAGAATATCTCCGAGTTCTGGCGGCGGTGGCACATGTCGCTTTCATCTTGGATACGTGACTACATCTTCATTCCGCTCGGCGGCAGCCGGCGGCCACCGCTCATCACGGCACTCAACCTGCTTCTCGCAATGGCGCTGGCCGGGCTGTGGCACGGAGCGGCGTGGACGTTCGTGGTGTGGGGACTTTGGCAGGGGGTCGGGCTCGCGGGCCACCGCCTTTGGTCGCAAAACGTCGCCGCAAGGTTGCCATGGATGCAAGGTAACCTTGTGATTGCGGCCGCTTCGGTTGCGCTGACCTTCGTCTTTGTTGCCGCCGGATGGGTACTCTTTGCGTCGACCTCCTTTAGCGGCGTAGTTACGGTCGTGCAACAGATTGCAATGGGAACCTAGGCCGGCGCCGAAGACCCGCGTCACGAGGAGTCTGGAATCTTGAAACGACGTGCTCTTTCTCTGATTGTGCTCATCCTTTGCGCGGGCCTAACGCTCGCGGCGGCGGTTCGCCCGATGCAAGGAGCTTTTATCCTCGCGCGCGTCGGCCCGCAGTCGACGTACGTATGGGATGCCTCGCAATACATTGCGCAACTAGTGACCGACAAGCAACTCGACGATCAAGGAATGCACGCGCTCGAGGCTACTGCGGTCGGCGAACTGGCCGTTCAAGCGAAATCATCCAGCGCGCGGACGCTCGCTGTGACGATCATCTATCAACGAACGGGCGCCGTTAGCCCCGTGTACAATGTCGCGACGTTTACCGGCGTCGAGAAGCTTTGTACCATTGCCGTCACGCGCGCTGACGTCGCAGAGAACGGAGCCGCGTGGTCGAACGAAATCGCCGACGGGCACGTCCCGCATGACGTCGCAATCAAGGTCACCGGGAAGCTCCCGCCGTTGCAATGATGCATTTTCTGCTCGCTGTTGGGTTCCTTGTTTCGACGCTTGCGGGATCGGGCGCCTCGGGGGTTCGCGACGGGGACGCAACATCGGCAGAATTCATGAAGCCGATCGGGGTTGCGACGGATGCCCAAGGAAACATTTACGTCGCCGATGCTGCAGCCCAGCGCATTCGTGAGATCTCCCCTTCCGGTTATGTGACGACGCTCGCCGGCTCGGGATCGCCGATGTACGACGGTATGTGGGTGGACGGCGGCTATCAAAATGGGCCTGCGTCGCAAGCTCGATTCGATCGGCCTTCGGCGGTGGCGGTGGGTCCGGACGGCGGCATCTACGTGGCCGACTCGCTCAATCATTGCATTCGTCTGATCAAAGACGGTATGGTCTCGACCTATGCGGGTTCTCAAGACAACACCAGCGCCGCCGACGGTGCATTGGCGACCGCGTCGTTTCGGAAGCCCCGCGCGCTTGCGTTTAATGCGGCCGGCGACCTCTACGTCGCTGACATTGAGCTTGGTATTCGCAGGATCCACGACGGGACGGTAACGACGCTAACGCTGCCGATACCGATGTCCAAGAGTTACCTCTCGATCGCGTTCTCGGGTTCGGGCAAAAACGAGACGATGTTCGTTGGGACCTCGAAGGAGTTAGTCGCCTTCGATCGCGACTTGCACGTGCGGTGGCAGCAAACCGTCGCTCCCGATGACAGCCTTCTCTATGTAGTCAGCGGGAATCTCAAGGCGGGCGCTTTGAATACGACGCCCGGGCTCGGCATCCCCTACGGCATCACGCCCGATGGCAGAGGGGATCTGATTTATGCCGATACGCGCAGCCATGCGGTGCGCGCGCTCGACCAGCGAACCGGCCTTCCCGCGCAACAACCGTTGCAGCAACCACTGGCGGACGCGGCCGACTACGGCGGAGGATATCGCGAGGGTGACGTGGCGCAGGCGCTGTTCGATGCGCCGATGGGTATTGCGCGTTTGAACGATGGCGGGATCGTTGTCGCCGACACCGGCAACCGGCGAATTCGCGTCATCGCTGCATCCGCCGCGCCGACGACGCTCTCGACGTCACCGCCTTTCCGCGATTTCACCGACAGCGACCCGGCGCAGAACGGCCAAATCGTTGCCGGCACCCCGTTCCATGGCCCAAGCGCAAGCTATTACCGCATCGCCTACATTGGGAACTCCTATGCATTTTTCAACACGAGTTGGAGCGATTCGATTCCAGGACGTGTTGAAGCGGCCTTACAGTCCAATTGGAAGGCGCTCGGCTTCCCGCGACCGCCCAAGCTGATTTCCATTTCGCCGATTCAGGATATCAGCGGCTTTCACGATTACATCTCGAACGTGCTCTCGCTCGGCGTCGTGGATGCCGTGCTCCTTCAGATCAACAGCGTCAACGTCGCCAGCTCGTTTCCGTTGAAGACGCCCGACAGCACCCATGTCGACTGGGACGCGTATGACGCGGGCTGGGAAGAGCCGATGCGCCGCTTCTTCGTCGACGTGCACAGCGAGTTGGAGAAAGCCGGCATTCCGCTCGTGGTCGTGACGAATCCGGTCCCGGCAGAGCTGACGCCGCTCGAGGTCTCCGTTTTCAGCGACGACACCGGCTTTCCGGATTGGATGTTCTTGATGTACGGACCGCCGGGCGGCCAGTTCACCCAACGCGATCTCCAAAAGGCGATCACGGGCGCCCACGTCCCCGAGATCGACCTCTATCCGGGCTTCTTGGCCGCCGAGCAAGATCCAAATCGCGTTCCGCTCAACGGCACCGTTGACGGCCACTATTCGCAGTACGGACGCGCGCTCGCGGCGCGAATTATCGTCGAGCAATTGATCGAGCAGCACTTTTGGGTAGGCGCATCCAAACGTCCATGAGCGTCGCGCGACCGTCGGTGCGACGCCGCCTAGACCAATCGCGCGTGCGTCTTTTTCTTCCAGAAGAACTCATAGTACGTGAACTGCGCGCAAAGGACGAAGCAGTAGAATACGGGGTAGCCGACCCAGACGCCGGGTAGCCCGAAGTGGCGCATGCATAAGTATGCGACGGGCACCTCGATCGCCCAAATCCCGATAAGCCCGTTGATCGTCGGAACCAACACCGTACCGCTGCTTCGCATCACGCCGCTGATCACCGCGCTGTTGCCCAATATCGGATACGACCAGAGCGTGATCATCAGGAGTTCGTGCGCCACCTGCACCGTCGAAGCGTCGGTGATGAAGAGCTGGAGCAGCGGCGTGGCAAGCAGATAGCAAAGCGTGACCAGTACTCCGCCAACGGCGTAGTTCAACACCACGGCCGAGCGAACGACGCTCCCAAGCTTGTCCTCGCGTCGCGCTCCGATACACTGCGCGCCAAAGATCGATGCCGCGATGCCGATCGAGATTGCGGGAAACTGCACGTAGTTGACGATCTGGTTTACCGCACCGTAGGCGGCCGTCGCGTGGGGGCCGTAGTGATTCACGAAGCTAATGATCGCAATCTCGGAGAGCGACACCATGATGACCTGGATGCCCGTTGCGACGCCGATGCGGATCACGTTCCACAGGATCATCGGATCCACGATCATGTCGCGTGCCATCTCGAGATCGAAACGGAGCGGACTACGCCGCAGCGCCAGCAACACCAGGAGCCCGAGGAGGCCGACGCCGTTCGCGATCGTGGCGGACACCGCGGCGCTCACGACACCCAGCTGCGGCAAGCCGAACCAGCCTTGAATGAACGCCGGGGTAAAGAAGACCGCAAGCACCGAGCTCACAATCAGGAAGTAGAGCGGCGTCTGCGAATCGCCCACGCCGCGAAGAAACGTGGTGTAGACGAGGTAGGGAAAGATGATCGGCGCGGTGAGAAAGATGACGCGCGTATAGGCATCGGCGTCGTGAAGAATCACCGCCGGCGTTCCGAGCGCCTGCAACATCCACGGCGAGACCAGCGTGCCGACGATCGAGACGATGATCGCGAAGGCCATCGTCGCGCCGAGCACGGTGCCGGCAACCTTTTTCACGCGATGTTCGTCGCCCGCTCCATACGCCTGCCCGATCAACACCGTGCTTCCGCTCGCGATGCCGATCAGAAACGAAAAGAGCAGGAAGACGATCGGAAAAACGGCCGACACCGCTGCCAACGCATTGACACCGATCATCCGTCCGAGGAAGATCGAGGCAAAAGTCTGCGAGGCCGACTGCAGGATGTTGCTGATCATCAACGGGACCAGAAAGATCAACATGATCTGCCACATCGGCTTGGACTCATCGAAGATGTTAATGCCCATCCGCCGGGCCGGAGACGCCTGTGACATACGCTCTACTCCTCTCGGCGCGGTGACAGGAAACTCCCGCCGAAAATTGCGGTTTTCTTCATCGTGTCGTGGTAAGCTAGGGCATCGCGATGCGATTGGATAAATTTATGAAGGTAGCGCGTCTTTCGAAGCGGCGCAGTGAAGCACATGAGGCGCTCGAACACGGACGGATCACGAAAGACGGCAAGCCGCTCAAACCGGCGTACAACGTCAAGCCCGGTGATGTGCTCGAGATTCACTACGCGACCCGCTACGTCACGGTACGCGTACGCGAAGTCCCGCTTCGCATGACGCCGGGTGTCAAATCCGCCGAACTCTACGAGATCGTCGATACGCGCAAAGACGATCCGGCTGAATGGGTGTAGTGAGCGCCGCCTCGATCTCCGCCGATACCAAGGATGCACTAGCTCGCGACATTCCGAAGGCCGCGCACTGCCGAGCGGCGCTCGTCACCGGGCTGGCGCTGTACGGCGCGAACGGCGCGCAAAAGTTTTTTGTTACGCACCGCAATTCGATCGCGCGGCTCTTTTGGTCGCTGCTCGAGGAGCGCAAGTCACATCCAATCGAGAGCCGCGCCGTGACGCGGCTTGCACGCCTTCCCACCTTCGCGATCTCTCTGCCCGCGTCGCTTCAAACGCTTCCGCCGAAACCGACTCTGAAATGCGATCGCTTGATGGAGATCCGCTCGGCGTTTCTCGCGTGCGGATCGCTCGCCGCCGGCGCGCACGGCTACCATCTCGAGTTCGTACTGCCCGATCCTGCTCTGGCCGAACGCCTGGTGTGGATGCTGCGCAGTACCGGCCGCGCACCCAAGCGCACCACACGAAAGTCACGCGACGTCCTCTACTACAAAGATTTCGAGGCGATCGTGGATGTGCTCACAATTATCGGCGCGTTTGCCGCGGTGCTCCATCTCGAAGACGTGCGCGCCTTGCGCGAGACCAAGAACCGCATTCATCGCTTGGTTAACACCGAGGCCGCCAACCTCGACCGGGCGGCGGCAGCTGCCGCCGCGCAACGCAGGATCATCGAGTACGTGGAAAGCGCATTCGGGCTTTCGGAACTCTCGCCGCCCCTACGCGAGATCGCGGAGCTTCGGATGGCCCATCCGGACGAGTCCCTGGCGGAACTCGGCGCCCGCTGCAATCCGCCGATTGCCAAGCCAACGGTCTCCAGCCGCTTGAGCGCGCTGAGCCGCCTCGCGGCGCGCCTGCGCAGCGGCAGGGCCTCATGAACCACGCCCGGTAGTTGCGCAGGGTCATGCGAATTGGGATCAACGGCTTCGGCCGCATCGGACGGAACTTTGCCAAGGCGCTGCTCGAGCGCCATCCGGATATCGAGATCGTCGCCGTCAACGATCTCACCAGCCCCGCCGAGTGCGCGCACCTCTTCAAATACGACAGCAACTATGGAACGTTCGACGGCAGCGTGACCGTCGACGGTGATTCCATCGTTGTTAACGGCAAACGCATCAAGGTGTTCGCCGAACGCGATCCCGGCAAGTTGCCGTGGAAGGACCTCGGCGTCGACGTCGTGATCGAATCGACCGGCTTGTTCACCGACGCCGAGCGGGCGCGGGCGCATATCACCGGCGGCGGAGCCAAGAAAGTGATCATCTCCGCGCCCGCTAAGGGCGAGGACGTGACGCTGGTGCTCGGCGTCAACGAAAACATGTACGATCCGGACAAGCACAACATCATCTCGAACGCCTCGTGTACAACGAACTGCTTGGCGACGGCAGTGAAACCCCTGGTCGATCACCTCGGCTGGGTCAAGGGGTTCATGACGACGATTCACTCGTATACGAACGACCAAGTCATCCTCGACGCGCCGCATAAGGACATTCGCCGCGGGCGCAACGCCGCAACGAACATCGTGCCGACCAGCTCAGGTGCGGCAAAAGCGCTGTACCTGACCATTCCGGAAGTCAAAGGCACGTTCGAAGGCTTTGCGCTGCGCGTGCCGACACCGACCGTCTCGATGTGCTATCTCGTCGCGCACGTCAAAAGGTCGACAACGCGCGATGAGGTCAACGCGATCCTGCGCGCCGACTCCGAGGGTCCGCTCAAAAAGTACGTCCGGTACACCGAAGAGGAGCTCGTATCGAGCGACTTCAAGCGCTCGCCCTACAGCTCGATCATCGACGCCAAGCTCACGCAAGTCGTCGACGACATGGTGCAGATTTGCGCATGGTACGACAACGAGTGGGGCTACTCGTGCCGGCTTGGCGATGTGACGGCGATGATCCTCGACAAACTCCCCAGCAAGGTTTAGCCGCTGAACTTCCACACGATCGACGACCTCGACGTCCGCGGCAAGCGCGTCCTCGTGCGTGAGGATCTCAATGTTCCCCTTCGAGCGGCAGGGGCTAGGCCCGAAATGGAGGTTGCCGACTACACGCGCATCGATGCGGCGATCCCAACCCTGCGAACCCTGGTCGATCGCGGCGCGCGTGTAATCGTCCTCTCGCATCTCGGCCGTCCCGATGGTAAGCCCAGCGCAAAGTACTCGCTGCGGCCGGTGGCGCCGGCACTCGCGCAGCGCCTTGGCATGCCGGTCGCCTTCGCCGCCGATTGCATCGGCCCGGCGGCGCGCGATGCCGTCGCGAAGATGTCGAATGGCGACGTGCTGCTGCTCGAGAACGTGCGCTTTCACGCCGGCGAAGAGGCCGACGATCCGGACTTTGCCCGCGAACTGGCTGCTCTGGGCGACCTCTATGTCAACGACGCGTTCGGCACGGCGCATCGCGCGCATGCCTCCACCGAGGCAATCGCGCGCCTGTTGCCCAGCGCCGCGGGCCTCTTGATGCAGGCCGAACTCGCGGCGCTGGCGCGCTTGACCGACGATCCGGCACATCCGTACGTGTGCGTCATCGGCGGCGCCAAAGTGAAGGACAAGGTTGGCGTCTTCACGCGCCTGATGAGCAAGGTCGATGCGTTCTGCGTTGGCGGCGGCATGGCTAACACGTTTCTCGCGGCGCGCGGAACGCACGTCGGGAGTTCTCTGCGCGACGATGACCTCGAGCCTGCGCGAGAAATTCTCAACCTCGCCGCACACAGCGACATCACGTTGCATTTGCCGATCGATGCGGTGGTATCGATTTCGTTTGACGCCGATGATAAAGCGCATACGGTCGACATCGAAGACGTCGGCGATGAAATGATTCTCGATATCGGTCCGCGCACGGCCAAGGCATACGCGAGCGCCATATCGCTCGCGAAAGAGATCGTCTTCAATGGGCCCATGGGCGTCTACGAAAAAGCTGCGTACCGCGAAGGCACGAAGGTCGTCGGTGACGCCATGGCCGCCGCGACACGCGGGGGCGCGACCAGCGTTGTCGGCGGCGGCGATGCCGCAGCCGCTGCGCACATGCTCGGCTTTGCCTCCGCCATGACCCATGTGTCGACGGGCGGGGGCGCAACCCTGGAGTTTCTGGAGGGACGAGCGCTGCCCGGCGTTGCGGCGTTAGAACAGGGCTGATGCCGCGCACCATCGTCGCCGGCAATTGGAAGATGTACAAGACAGCCGCGGAAACGCGGGCGTTCTTCGGGGCCTTCCTTCCGCTTGCCGAAAATATTCCGGGGCCTATCGAGATCGTCGTCGCTCCCCCCTTTACCGCACTTGCATCCGCACACCAGATCTTGCGCGAGCACCCGCGCGTTGCGCTCGGCGCGCAGAACGTGCACTGGGAGCTGCACGGCGCATTCACCGGCGAGATCGCCGTGCCGATGCTGCTCGAATTCGGCGTGCGCTACGTGATCGTCGGACACTCCGAGCGCCGGACGTTTTTCAACGAGCTCGACCGCACCATCAACTTAAAGGTAAAGACGCTGCTCGCGAACGACGTCACCCCGATTGTTGCCGTCGGAGAAACCTTCGAAGAGCGGCAAGCGGGTCACACGGATCTGCGCGTTGTTTCGCAAACAGTCGCGGCGCTCGACGGGCTCGACCCCGATGAGGCTGCGCGCGTCGTGCTTGCATATGAACCGATCTGGGCGATCGGAACCGGAGCGAATTGCGATCCCGTCGAAGCCAATCGCGTGATGGGCGAGATTCGCACGAGTGTACCCGGTTTGAGCGACGTGCCGGTTCTCTACGGCGGCAGCGTGAAGCCCGAGAACGTTGCCGCGTATGCCGCGCAACCGAACATCAACGGCGGCCTCGTCGGCGGTGCATCGCTCGATCCGCAGGCGTTCGCGAGCCTGATTGAAGCAGCCGGACGCTATGCATAAACCGCTCGTGCTCGCGGTGCTCGACGGCTGGGGCTGCAGCGACTCCACCTATGGCAACGCCATCGCGGCCGCCGAACTGCCACATTGGCACGCCTTGTTCGCACGCTATCCGTGGACGACGCTCGAGGCTTCCGGCGAGCCGGTCGGCCTGCCCAAAGGCATCATGGGCAACAGCGAGGTTGGCCACATGAACATCGGCAGCGGGCGCGTGGTTCCGCAGGGCCTCGTGCTGATCGATGCCGACATCGCATCGGGCGCCTTCGAGGTCAATCCGACGCTGGTCGAGTGCATCGAACACGTCAAACGCGCCCGTTCGACATTGCACCTCATGGGATTGCTCTCCGACGGGCAGGTCCATAGTTCGATGACCCACCTCTTCGCGTTGATCGATGCGGCCCTCGAAGCAAACGTCCCGCTCGCGGTTCACGCGTTTCTCGACGGACGCGATGTTCCGCCGCGTTCGGCGCGCATCTATATCGACGCGCTCGAAGCCAAACTCGATTCACTCGGGCGTCCCGGATCGATCGCCTCGATCGGCGGCCGCTTTTATGCGATGGATCGCGACAAGCGCTGGGAACGCACCGATGCCGCCTTCGACATGCTGGTGCAAGGCAAAGCCGCGTATCGTGAGCCGACCGCTCTGGCCGGTCTGGATGCCGCGTACGCGCGCGGGGAGAACGACGAATTCGTGGTTCCGACGATCGTCGGTCCCGTGCGCTGCGTGGGCGATGGCGATGCGTGCATCTTCTTGAACTTCCGTCCCGACCGTGCGCGGCAGCTTACGCAGCGATTCAACGAGCATGCCCGGCGGAACGGCATCTTTGCGACGATGACCAAGTACGAGGAGACGTTTCCTAATCCAGTGCTCTTCGGCCCGCGCCCGCAGTACGAAACGTTTGGGGAGGTCATTTCCCGCGCCGGTCTCTCGCAGTTGCGTCTGGCCGAAACCGAAAAATACGCGCATGTGACATACTTCTTCAATGGCGGCCGCGAAGACGTGTTTCCCGGCGAAGATCGCACGCTCGTTCCGTCTGATCGCACGGTGGCGACCTACGACCTGGCGCCGGCGATGCGGGCTCGCGAGATCACCGATATCGCCGTGCACGACATCGAGCGCCACGAGCACGACGTGATCATCATGAACTATGCGAACGCCGACATGGTGGGGCACACCGGCAAGTGGGAACCGACAGTGCATGCGATCGAGCTGCTTGACGAATGCTTGCAGCGTCTCGCAGATGCCGTGCTCGCCGCGGGCGGTCTGCTCGCAATTACTGCCGATCACGGCAACGCCGAAGAGAAACTCGATAAGGACGGCAATCCGCTGACGGCGCACACGACCAACCCCGTCCCGTTCATCCTCATTTCGAGCGATATTCGCGGCACGCTCGCACCCGGCGGAAAGCTGGGCGACATTGCGCCAACACTTCTCGCACTCGAGGGATTGCCGGTTCCCGCTGCTATGACTGGAAAGAACCTGTATGATCGATCGCCGATCGCCCAACGATAAGCTTCTCGCCGTCGATGCCTCGCGGATCGAAGAGACCGCCGGCGGTCCGATCGATCTCGCAATCATTTTGGGAAGCGGCCTCTCTTCCGCACTGCGCGACGTTTTCACGCACGTGTCGGTCCCTTATGATGGGTTGCTCGGGATGCCGGTGGCCACGCTGCGCGGTCACGCGGGCGAAGTTCTCGTCGGCACCTGGCAGGGCAAACGCGTCGCCGCATTCGCCGGACGCGTGCACCTCTATCAAGGTTTCTCGCCGGCTCAGGTAACGACCAGCGTGCGTCTTGCACACGCCTCGGGGGCGCGCATGGTGATCCTCACCAACGCCGCCGGCTCCCTTTCCGATAGCCTGAAGCCGGGCGATATCATGATGATCAGCGATCATCTCAACCTTACCGCCCGCAACCCGCTGGTCGGATGGCCGCACGACAATCCGTTCGTCGACATGGCGGACGCATACTCGGCGCGACTGCGTGCAATCATACACTCGATTGCCAAACCCGAACACCGGGTGCGCGAGGGCATCTACGCCGGGCTGCAGGGTCCCAATTACGAAACGCCGGCGGAGGCACACTACCTGCGAACGATCGGCGCCGATGCGGTCGGAATGTCGACGGTCCTCGAGACGATCTTCGCACGTTTCCTGCGGATGGGCGTGCTCGGATTCAGCATGATTACCAACGTGGTTGCGGCGGTCGGGACGACTCACGGCGACGTGACCGAGCAGGGGGCACACACGGGGCCTCTCCTGGCCGATCTGATCGGCGCATTTCTCAAAAAAATCTAAGAAATCGGACTTAGACACTTTTCATCCCAGATCAAGGACGCTATCAGGAAATCCAGTCATACTCGTGCCAATCGCAGGAAGCGTAAGAAGGTCCGAAGCGCAGGATGCGCAACCGCCGGTAGGCGGTCGGACCGTCCGGAGGAGCGGCACGATGTTTAAGAACCTGCGAACGGCGTCCGACGAAATGGTCCTGGCCGAGGCCCTGATCTACTTCGTGTTCATTGGGACGCTTGCGCTCGGCGCGACGCTCGCGACCGCGCTGATCCGATAGGTCACCCCCTCCAGCTCGGTAGCCATAAGCGTTGCAGCCAGGCGCTCTGGGAAATCGTCATCGACGAGAGTATCGGGAAGAAGTAGATAAACGCCAGCGCAACCAGGCCAAGATAACCCGCGACGATCCAGCGCGCGGCCTTGGGGTCGAAGCGTCCCATGATCTCCAAGACGTACTGCATCATCACCGCGTTGCAGATTGCGATCAACGGAATGTTGACGTAGAAGTGATACAGGAACGCGATGCGCGGCGAGAACATCCACGGTAGCCACTGCATCAGATAGGCGAGCACCACGAGTGCATAGCCGCGATTGCGTCTTACGAAGGCGAGCGCGCCCACCAGCGGAACCGAGATGAGCCCTAGCCAAAGCACCAGCGGATTCGGTAAGGAATAGATCATTGCGGCCGTGGTCGTATCCTGCGTACCGGTACCACCGTACTGCGCGCTGTATAGGAGCGGGCGCCAATCGAGCGGCCACGACCACCACGGCGATGCGTACGGGTGCGTCGCGCGCAGATGATCGTGATATAAAAATGCGTTCACCTGCATCGTAACGACATCGCTCACGGTATACGGACGCGGCGGAAGGGTTTGAAGATCGCGCAACCCGATGAAGTGTGGGATATAGGCAAGGGCGTAAACGATGCCCACACTGCCGATAACCGCCGCAACAACGAGATCGATGGGAAAGGGTGAAGCGCGCTTGGCGATCCAGGCGCGAATCGCGACGTAACCGATCACCACCGCGGCGACGCCGTACGCCATCACGCCATACCATTTGCTGGCGACGAGCAGTGCAGCGGCAAACGCGAAGGTCACGAGCCACGTCGCACCGGGCGCACGCTCGCGCCACAGCCGGTATGCGGCATAGAAGCATGCCGAGAAAATGACGATGAGCACGACGCGCGCTGCCAATGTTTCCTGACCGAAGCGCAGAAACACGATGATCGCCGCAAGCGCAACGCTCGTGAGCCACTCGAGCCCTCGTTCTTTCCAACTTCGGTGACCGATGGGTTGTTCCGGCGCCGCCACCACCGCATCCCAGTAGCGGCAAAAAGCGTAGAGGGTGAGCAACGAAAAGCAGACGACGAAGGCTTCGGGTGTCGCGATGCGCGATTGGACGTAGTGCATGCCGTCGAGGCCAAACAGTAAGGCCGCGTAGACGCCGAAGAGGGTCGAGCGCGTAATGCGCTTGGCGAGCAGGAAGCACAGTGGAATCGCGATCGCGCCCGCGACCACGTCGAGAAAACGCCAGCCGTACGATGTATCACCGTTCGGCAATCCGCCGAACAGGATCACTGAGAGCGTGATCAGCAGCTTGGTGACCGGCGGATGCGTGTTCTCATAGATGTATCGCCGCTGCAAATACTCCTCGGCCGCGCGAGCAAAATAGACCTCGTCGAAGATCTTCCCCGAGGGTACCCAATAGTTCATGAAGAGCAGGATGAACGAGGCGATGCCGAGTGCCGCTGCGATTGCGGCATCGCGGGCGCGTCCTGCAAATGCGATCACTCGGTGCCTTTTAACGCGGTTGCGTATAAACTCCTCGCAACCTATTCGATGCGATAGCTTCCGCTTGGGTCAATCGAGACGCGACTCTGGCCGATGCAGGCGGTGCGTACGCGGTGATCCCAAAAAGTCAGAATCTTGACCACGGCCGGGCGCAGGCGTGCAATGATCTCCCGCGCGCGCTGCGAGACCGTCACTGCGTCGCGCGCCCATTTGGGATGATCCCTTGGGAGCAGCGACGATTCTTGGTTGCTCTCGTCGATCGGCGCAACGGCCTGCTCGGGCGGTGTGGCGCCCGCATACGTCTGCGGCGCATGCGTGCGGCCCTCGTCGCCATCAAGACGCCGCAGCATGCAGGCTCCGGCGCAGCTTCTTCATCGCCGCGATGTGCAACTGTGAGGCGCGCTGAGGCGAAATGCGCATGCGCCGCCCGACCTCGCGCAGCGACCATTCGCCGTAATAGTGCTCGCGAATCACTTGGCGTTGGCGCGCCGGAAGTGCGTCGACCGCCGCGCCGATCGATTCACACCGGCTGCGCTCTTCGAGTAGGCGTGCCGGATCGTTACTCCAGTCGGTTCCCACGCGCTCGCCCTCGGGTAGTGGACGATCGAGTGAAAGCGGAACGCCATGTGCCACCGCGAGCGTCGCACGCAGAAATCCAGGCCGGCGTTGTTCCATCTCCGCGAGCGTGGGAACGCTGCCGCGCTCGCCGGCGATCGCAAAGCGTTCCACCTCGCCGTCGCGCATGGCACGGCGTGTCCGCTCGGCGACGGGGTCCATGCGGCGAATGCCGTTGAGCATCGCGCCCGAGATGAGATGGCGCGCGTAATGCTCGAGCGACGTTCCGCGCGCAGAATCGTAGTTGTCGACCGCGCGAATCAATCCGATGCTTCCATCGCCCACAAGGTCGTCGTAGTCGCAGGGCACGAGCCGGCTGATGCGCCGGGCTATCCGCTTGACCAGCGGCAGCAGCGCGCGAATCTGCGCCTCGCGCTGCGCGTCACTCATGGCCTTCGAGTTGCGCGGCGATCAGCGATCCGAATCCGTGCGGATCGCGCTGCGCGATGGATTGCGCGAGCACACCGACGCCGTAGTCACCGAGCGCACCGAACCCCTCCGCGAGTGGTTTGAACGTGCTTTCTAGGAAGAGCGCCTCCAGCGCCATTCCGACGCGCTGCGCGGAGAGGTTATCCACGTTGTAGGTTGTTGGCGATGCGCAGCATTTCGTCCGCAGCTTGGATACCTTTCGCATTGGCCTCGTAGGCGCGCTGCGCGGTGAGGATCTGCATCATCGACTCGACGATTGAGACGTTGGATTGTTCGAGCATGCCAAAGCGCAATGTAGGACCGCCCTCACCGCCCGGCGTGATCCAACGCGGCGCACCCGATTCGCGCGTCTGCGCGAAGAGCGCGCCGTCGGCGCTCTGCAATTTCTCCGGAGCTGGAAACTGCGCGAGCTGCAAGTGCGCGACGATCCGGGAACCGGCCGCGGTTGTAACCGTGATCGCGCCGTCCTGCGCGACGCTCGCCGTGACCGCGTCCGCCTGAATATGTACGCCGGCCAGCCGCCACCCTTGCCCGTTGCGCAGCGTGCCGTCCGCGGCGCGCGAGAATTCGCCCGCGCGGGTGAAGGCGCGCCGCGCACCGTCGGTGACGAGGAAGAATCCCTCACCGTCGATCGCGACGTCAAACGGCCCATTGCTGCGCTCGAGCTTTCCGGCTTTAAAGAGCGGATGCTCGCCGGTGCGCACGGTCCCCGCGCCCGATTCTCCCGGAGCGGCAAGCGCTGTGAATTCGTCCTCCGATCCCTTGAAGCCGACAACGTCGGCGTTGGCGAGATTGTTGGCGATGGTGTCGAGGTTCTGTTGCTGTGCCGCCATCCCGGTAGCGGCGGCGAAGAGCGCGCGATCCACTTACTTGATCCTCGCGACATCGTTGCTGCTTTTCTGGCGGACCCCATCGATCGCAGACACGACCTTCTCGGCGCTTTCGAACGAGCGTTGCGACGTGAGCACGCCGATCATTTCGCCGATGGCGTTGACGTTGGACGTCTCCAGAAACCCGCTGCGAACGCTTGCGCCGGGCGCCAGGGTCGTGCCGATAAGCTTACGCCCTTGCTCGTCGCGCAGCGCCCCGAAGCGATCGCGCTCGAACGCGCCATTGCGCGTGGCGCTGAACGCACCGTCGCCGGCTTGGAGACGAAACATTCCCTCCCCGACGATCGCAAGGTCGTACGGTCGACCGGTATGCCGGTAGGCGCCGTGACCCGGCGCACGCTCTTGCGCGATCTCGACCCCGCGCCCAGTCAACCTTCCGCGCGCCACGGCGGCATGGAAGCCGTCGCTCGAAACATTGGCGAGATTCTCGGCCGCAATATCGAGGCGGTTCCGCGCCGCGACCATGGCGCTCGAAGCCCAAGCGATTCCGTCCATGCGCGCATGGTAGGCCGCGCCTATGGCCGAATCGTGAACGCAGTATGGCAAAGCTATGGTTGCATGCGCGTGTTCTCTTGATGCTCGCCTTGGTTACGGCGTGCGCACCGCATCCGTCGGCACAAGAGCAGATCGGCGCTAACGAGGCGGCGGCGCTCGCGCCGCTGCGGGCCAAGTATCCGACCATCGTGGTCGCGTTCGACCCGAAGGGAACGCGTCTCGATGTCTCGATCGACGCGAACGGCTACATTTCGACCGGTGATGACGTCGTCAACGCGTTTAAAGCCCGCGCCTTACGCGATTGGCGCGCCGCGTGGAGCGCGGCGCATCCGCATCAGCATGCCTTGCTCACCGTGCGCCTGGTCGACTTCGTGGGCCGCACCTGGGTGACGGAACACACGAAGGCTTGAGGCTCCTTAACCTTCGGCCGGACCCGCAGCGGGTTGGACGTGCTATCATCGACCATGAAATCTTTTTTCTTCGCCCTGCTGGCGGCGGCGGCGCTGCTCCTGACGAGCGCGCCTTTGAAGGCGCTCGCGGAAAACGATATCACTATCACGAATCGCAGTTCGCGGACGATTCAATTCATCTACATTTCACCGTCGGGCGACAAGAACTGGGGCGAAGACTGGCTCGCTGCAGCGAAGTATGGCGTTATCGTGCCGGGCGATCATGCCATGTTCAGAATCGATCAGGGTTGCATCGAGGACATCAAGGTCACGTTTGCGGACAACCAGTCGAAGGAGTGGTATAACGTCGACACATGCAAAAATAATCTCGCGATAACCGACTAAGGAATGTCTTAGAAGACTGCGACGCACCCCGAGGAGACGAGGCCGCCGCCGAAACCCATGATCAGCACGCGATCGCCGGGTTTCACTCGACCATCACGCAGCGCGGGAATCAGCGCGAGCGGAATGGAGACCGCCGACGTATTACCATATTCGGTGACTGAGAGCAGCGTCTTTTCGATCGGAAAGCCGACGCGTTTGCAGAGCGCTTCGATCATGCGTTCGTTCGCGCTGTGCGGCACGAACCAATCGATCTGATCGAGCGTCAGACCCGAACGCTTAAGGATGCGCTCGATGTCGGCCGGAATATTTTCCAGCACCCAGCGGTAGACCTCACGGCCATTCTGCCGAAGCTGCTGCGAGGCGTCGAGCTCCCCGTTGATCTCGCTGCGCACACCGGTGCGGAAGAGGAAGCGACCGCCGGTTCCGTCCGAGCCGTGGCTCATACCGAAGATCTGCGGCGGCTGCGCGCGCTCGATCAGCGCCACACCCGCGCCGTCGCCGAAGAGCACCGCCGTCGAGCGGTCGGTGTAGTCGACGCTGCGCGTGAGCGCATCGGCCGCGATTGCGAGCACGCGGTCGCACTCGCCGCTTGCAATGAGGCCGCACGCAAGATTGATCGCATAGGCAAAGCCCGCGCACGCGGTCACGATGTCGAGCGCACCGACCGTCTTGGGCAGATCGTAGTGCGCCTGCAGCATCGCCGAAAGGCTGGGGTATGCATAATCCGGCGTGGTCGAGGCCACGATGAGGTAATCGACTTCGCGCAGCGTGACCTGCGGATGATGTGCGAGCAAGTCGTCGATTGCGCCGATCGCGAGGTGACTGGAATACTCTCCCTCGCTCACAACGTGACGCACGCGAATGCCGGTGCGCTGAACGATCCACTCGTCGCTGGTCTCGAACATCTCTTCGAAATCCGCGTTGGTGAGAACGCGCTGCGGCACGTACATTCCGGTAGCACCGATGCGCGCCGGGGCGCTGACGATGCGATCGCTCAACCTAGAGTCCCGCGATGACGGCGTCGGTGAACGCCGTGGTTGAGAGCGCGGGCGTTCCGGCAGCGACATCGGCCGTCCGTCTGCCGGCCGCGTAGGCGGCTTCGATCGCGCGCTCGATGCGCGCGGCATTCGCCTCGTCATCCAGGCTCATACGCAGCAGCATCGCCGCGGAGAGAATCGATGCCGTCGGATTGGCGATACCTTTGCCGGCGATGTCGGGCGCGGTGCCGCCGATCGGTTCGAACATCCCGAACTGTTTCCCAGGCGCGCCACGCTCGCCCAAACTCGCGCTCGGCAACGTGCCGATCGAACCGGTAATGATCGCGGCTTCGTCGGAAAGAATATCGCCGAACATATTCTCCGTAACGATCACGTCGAAATCGGCCGGCCGGCGCACGAGCTGCATCGCCGCATTATCGACCAAGAGATGCTCGAGCTGCACGTCGGCGTACTCCGGCGCGATGCGTTCGACTACCCGCCGCCAGAGGCGCGATGTATCGAGGACATTTTGCTTATCGACCGAGGTGAGGTGCTTGCGCCGCTTGCGCGCCAGTTCAAAACCAGTGCGCACGATGCGCTCGATTTCCGGCGCGCGGTAGACCATCGTGTCGCGCGCGACCTCAACGCCGTCCTCGATGCGCGTTTCCTTTGGACCGAAGTAGATACCGCCTGTCAGTTCGCGAACAACGATCAGGTCGAGCCCTCGCACCAGCTCGGGACGCAGCGATGATGCGGCCTCGAGACCGGGGAAGACGCGCACCGGGCGCAGGTTGGCATAGAGTTTGAAGCCGCTGCGCAGCGCAAAGAGTGCGGCTTCCGGCCGCTCCGCCATAGGCTTTCCGTCGTACTTCGGCAAGCCGACACTGCCGAACAGAATCGCATCGCTATGCTCGCAGAGTGCGCGCGTTTCGTCCGGAAGCGGCGGTAGGCCGCGCTCGAGCGCGGCGCCCCCGACCGGCGCTTCGACACATTCGATGTCCGGGCGCAGCTGCGCGAGCACGCGCAGAGCTTCGCGCGTGACTTCCGGGCCAATCCCGTCGCCGGGAAGCACCGCGACCGTTGGCGTCTGACTCACAGTGTTGCTAGTGGACTTCGATCCGCGTCGTGTCGGTGTTGGGCTGCTCGTGCGCGGCCGGTGCGGCCGGTGCGGCCTGCTGCGCGAGCTGCTGCTGTTGCAGCTGGTTGTGCGTTCCCTCAAGAAGCGAGAGATGGGTCGTCAGTAGGCTGCGCAGCTCGCTCTTGGCTTTCTCCGACGCCTCGATCGCGCGTTGATGTTCGCGACGCACGTCGCCGATCGCGTCATTGTACGAAGCGATCTCGCGTTCCGCGGTAAGGCGCGCTTGCTCGCGGATCAGATCCGCCTCCTTGTGGGCGGAGGCTTTGACCTCGTCGGCGGTCCGCTGCGCCAGCACGAGCGTATTGTGCAGTGATTCCTCCATCGATTTGAAATGGCTGATGCGCTCTTTCAAATCGGCGATTTCCGCATCGAGCGCCGCGCGGTGTTGCGCATCGTCTTCAAGCGTCTCGATCACCTCATCGAGGAATCGATCGACCTCGGCGCGATCGTAACCTTGCAGCGCCTTTTTGAAGGCCTTGTGCTGGATATCGACCGGTGTAACTTTTTCCATCGAGTTCGATCAACCGCGTCCGGACATAAAGTCGAGCGTGCTGTCGCCCATCATCGTATCGCGCAGCCCGGCCGCGTTGACAACGACGCCCGCCGGAACCACCAAATAGATCGCTTCGGCAAGCTTCTGAATCTTGCCGTCGATCGTGTAGGCAACACCCGAGGTGAAATCGACCACTCGTTGCAGCAACGCGCGGTCCGCGTTCTGCAGATTGACGATGACCACTTGCCGGTTGCGTAGCGCGTCGGCGATTTCAACGACGTCTTGAAAGCCGCGCGGGGAATAGACGCTTACTTCCATGCCGCCGCGCCGGCCCGCATTCGTGAGCGGGACCACGCGACCCGACGGCGCCGGCTCGTCGTCGTAGAGGTCCTCGTCCTCCTCGCGAATCGAGAAGAACGACCCGAGTTTGCTGAACATGCTCATCTTGTCATGCGCTCCCCAAAGAGGGCGGTGCCGATGCGCACCATCGTCGAGCCGGCGCGAACCGCCTCGCGCCAGTCCCCCGACATGCCGATTGAGAGCGTACTTCCACCTATGGATGCAAACGTCTTGGCGGCGAGCTCGAACGCGCGGGCGATTTCACCCCGGCCGGCTTCCAGCGGCCCGATCGCCATCACGCCCTCGAGACGCAGGCCCGGCTCGGCGGCGATCCGTTCGGCCAGCGCCCCCGCCTGCGCCGGAGGGCACCCGAAGCGCTCCGCCGGGGAGATATTGAGCTGTAATAACACCGGCAACACGCGGCCCGAGCGCTCCGCGGCGACCCCGAGGGCGCGTGCGGCCTCGCTGCGATCGACGCTTTGCACCACATCGAACAGCTCGACGATCGCTTTGGCCTTGTTGCTCTGCAAGTGACCGATGAAATGCTTCTCGAGACGCAGTCCGGCGAGCGCACCGTCACCGAACTTCGCGGCGGCTTCTTGGACGTAGTTCTCACCGATCGCCTCGAGCCCGGCTGCGGCGGCCTCTGCAATCGCGGTAGCCGGCTGCTTCTTGCTGACGCCGACGATGCGCACGCTCCCGGGCACTCGTCCGCAGGCGCGCAATTCGTCGTCGATCTGCGCGCGCAGCGAGCTAAGCCGCTGCTGGATCGGTTGGAGTAACATCCGTAGGCGTGACGTCGGTGCGACGCCCGCGTTGGTTGCAGTACCACAGCCCGATGATGGCAATTGGAATCATCGGCAGCGCGTAGAGTTGGCCGCCGGTGATCGGACCAAGATGAAAATCAGCGTGGCGCCAAATTTCGGCGACGCTGCGCGTGATGCCATACATCAAAAACCAGCTCCAGCCCACGACGCCGTCGGGCGGCCTGCGCTTATAGATGAAGAGCAGAATCGGCAACGTCACGATATCGAGCACGGCTTCGTAGAGCTGAGCAGGATGGCGCGCTCCAACACCCCAGATGTCGATGTCGCCTGGACGGTTCGGCGTCATGCACCAAGGACGATCCGGATTGCAAACATCGCCCCACAATTCGTCGTTGATGAAATTGACGATGCGCGTGAGAAAAATGCCGAGCGGCAGCAGCACGACGACTTCATCGCCAAGCACGGTATATTTCAGTTGCGGATGCTTGCGTACGAAGAGCCAAATGGCGATCAGGACGCCGACCAGGCCGCCGTGAAACGCCATGCCGCCCTGCCATACGGCAACGATATTGAGCGGGTTGCTGGTGTAGTACGACAGGTCGTGCTTAGAGATGATGTCGTTGATAACGAAAAACGTCCGGCCGCCAACCAAAACGCCGATCAGCGCGTAGAATAAGAAGTCTTGGATTTGCTCGCGGGTCAGCCCCAGGCGCCGCCGCCCTTCCGGACGACTCATCCACAGGTAGACGGCAATAAAGCCGGCCAAATAGGCGATCCCGTACCAGTGGACGTTGATGAATCCCACGTGGATCGCTATAGGGTCGACATTTGTCGGATAGTTAAACCAATGCGCCATCACGAATCTTCTCTAGCATGACGTCACCGGTGCACGTTTCGGTAGGTATCGCATTTCTAGCCGGGCTCGTTTCCTTCGTCTCTCCATGCGTCCTCCCGCTGGTTCCGGCGTATCTCTCGCTCCTCACCGGCAGCAGCCTAGAAGAACTGCAGGCGCAGGAGAGCAGTAGCGAGCTGCGAGCGCTTGCAATAGGGCACGCCATCGCCTTTATCATCGGGTTCACGCTGGTCTTTGTCACGCTTGGCCTTACCGCAAGCGCGATTGGCGGGGTGTTGAGCGCCCACCGGGTCCTGATCGCGCAGCTTGGCGGCGTCGTCGTGGTGATCCTGGGCTTGCAGATGACCGGCATGCTCCGAATCCCGGTGCTTATGCGCGACACCCGCGTTCACCACCAGCACAAGCACCGTACGTACTGGACCTCGGGCTTAGTAGGAATTGCCTTTGCGGCCGGTTGGTCGCCTTGCATCGGCCCGATTTTGGCGGGAATTCTCGCAATTGCGTCGCAGCAGCACAACGCCGAGGCAGCGCTGCTGCTCTTGGTCTACTCTTTGGGACTGGCCGTCCCGTTTTTCCTGACCGCGGTCGCGATCGGCGCGGTGCTTCCGGTGCTGAACCGGATCAAGCGCTTTCTTCCGGCGATCGAATTTTGCGCCGGCGTCTTCATGATCGCGGTCGGACTTGTCCTCGTGAATAATGCGTTCTACACCGTCGCAGGGTGGTTCTATCAATTTGTCCCGACTCCGAACCTTTAACGCGAGCGTCCTGATCGCGTTCACCGCGATCCTCGCGTTCGCGCTCGACCAATGGTCGAAGCATCTGGTTACGACCAAGCTCTATTTCGACGCGCGCTGCATGCCGTGGTGCGGGCACAAGATCCTGATCCCCGGATGGCTTGAGTTAGCGCCGATTCCCAACACCCATGGGGCGTTCGGGATGTTCGGAAGCAGCAAACCGATGCTGGTCGTACTCGCGGTCATCGTGCTCTTCATCTTCTGGTGGAGTTTTCGCGAAGCCGCCGCGCGTTCGCGGCTCGTTTGCGTAGCCTTCGGCCTGATCGTCGGCGGCGCGATCGGCAACATCATCGATCGCTTGCACTACGGATACGTGATCGACTTCATCGACTTCTATCGCTTCCCCCAGATTTGGCGCTTCACGTTCAACGTGGGTGACTCGTGCATAACGATCGGCGTCATTCTACTGCTGATCTCCAGTGTCTTCCGATCACGCCGTAACGCCTGACGAGGCGGGGACGCGCGCCGACGTGCTCGTTGCGCGGCTTTCCGGCGCAGCGCGCTCGCTCGTCGCCGACGCCGTAAAGCGCGGCGCCATACGGGTCAACGGCAATCCCGTCAAAGGCAGTCACCCGCTCGAGGACGGCGACGAGCTTGCGTACGAGATCGTCCCACGCAAAGCTTTAGAAGCGTTGCCCGAAGCGATCGACATCCCGATCGTGTACGAAGACGATGACTTGTTGGTGGTCGATAAGCCGGCCGGCATGGTGACGCATCCGGCGCACGGCGCAACCAGCGGCACGCTGGTCAATGCGCTGCTCGCGCACATCGGCACCTTGCCCGGTGAACCGCTGCGCCCGGGACTCGTACATCGGCTGGACCGCGATACGTCGGGATTGATGGTCGTCGCAAAAACGCCGGAAGCACTGTCGGCACTCGGTATCGCGATGAAGGCGCGGCGCATCAAACGCGAATATCTCGGGCTGGTCCACGGCGTTCCCGAGCATGCGCGCGGCACGATCGAGGGTCCGATCGGACGCGATCCCCACAATCGGCTCAAATACGCGATCGTGTCCGATGGAAGGCCGGCGATCACACACTACGAAGTGCGCGAGACGTTTCCCAAGCACGCGGAGCTGGTTTTTCGTTTAGAAACCGGCCGCACGCATCAGATTCGCGTGCACCTTGCCGCCATGGGTCACGCGATCGTCAACGACCCGG
>Ga0302180_10000183_pt1 | contig 53791 bp, 56 predicted proteins | sample I_Palsa_E3_2_FD_200575 | JGI IMG/M metagenome (GOLD analysis project Ga0302180, IMG submission 200575) | Peat permafrost microbial communities from Stordalen Mire near Abisko, Sweden - I_Palsa_E3_2 | ecosystem: Environmental > Terrestrial > Soil > Palsa > Peat permafrost | place: Sweden...
TTCGATGATCCGCCGCCGCACCGCCAGGGAAAATGCTTCCATGCAGACCGCTCCTTTCTCAGGAAACAGCCGTAGCATACGTAACCTCAGCAAATCGCGCTAGAGGCGAGGACGCACTGCTCTAGTTCTCTTTATTTTCCAGAACCAAAGGAAATAGGCGACGTGGAAAGCGCATAGCCATTCCAAAGCGTTTGAAACGAATACGTGAGTGTGAATCGAAGCGTTCAAAGCTGGGCTGCGGGTCAAATGAAACCTATTCCCGGGGATGATCTCGGCGCCGGGTCGAAGGTATGCGATTAGTAACCCTGTACCAACTGTAGCGGCTACTGTGAGATAGATGCTCCAGTCTGTTAGCTGCCTGATTGTGGACAGTGGTGGCAATCGAAGCGACGCGGCAGCCCATCGCCCGCCGGCTGAGCGCCTGTTTCGGACCCAGATAAACCGGATAAGAAAGATGAAGCCAACGATGAGGCCCAGCTTCACTTCCCCTCTCATTGCAACAGGGTTGATCATCGCGCGTGACTTTTCGCCGTTGAAGATGAACGCGTAAAGCAGCACGATCCCGCTGATCCAGTGAGCTCCTCCATTGACCCATCTTAATAAACGGGACGCGCTAGCCGGCTGGTGGGATAGCGGGGCCGTGGACAGCGTGGTCATACAGGTCTCCGGTCTAAGGTTGAGTCCATTTTTATGCCGGACTATAATACGACGAATTCGTCAGGTTTGACTATTCGCGTTAGCACTTGTCCTATGGCCAAACGCCGAAAACCACAGATTTCCCAGCGGAAACAACCCAAGCAGGCGCGTTCGTCGGAGCTGGTTTCCACCATTCTGGAGGCGGCTGTTCAGGTTTTAGCCAAGGAAGGGGTGCAACGCTTCACTACGGCGAGAGTCGCCAAGAAGGCCGGATTCAGTGTCGGATCGTTGTATCAGTATTTTCCGAACAAGGCGGCGATCCTCTTCCGACTCCAGAGCGACGAATGGCGACAGACGAGCGAATTGCTGCGCGGCATTCTTGAGGACGTCCAGAAACCGCAGCTTGAAAGGCTGCGCACGGTAGTCCACGCCTTCATCCGCTCGGAATGTGATGAGGCCGAGATGCGTGTGGCGCTTAATGACGCCGCGCCTCTCTATCGCGATGCGCCCGAGGCGCAGGCGAGGGCGTCGGGGAACCGCGCTGTCCAGATCTTCATTCAGGAGGCGCTCACCGAGGCCCCAGAAGTGACTCGAGCATTAGCCAGCGACTTGATCGCAACGACGCTCAGCCAGGTGGGCAAGCATTTTTCGAAGAGTCCTCGAACCCCCGCAGAGATCGAAGCCTACGCCGAGGCCATGGCCGATATGTTTTGCGTCTACCTCAAAGGCCTGGATGAAGGCCGAGATTAGAAAACGGCCCGCAAAATACCCCTCGAGGACGCTGCCCTATGCATCGGACATTGATCACTCCCTGGAAACCCAGCAAAGCGCAGCTCCTGGCCGCGCGCAACAAGTTCATCCCGGATCTCGCGGCCAAGAACCTCATCGTCCTCTTCGCGGGCATCAACCCAGGCCTCTACACCGCCGCCATCGGCCGCCACTTCGGCCGCCCTGGCAATCGCTTCTGGCCCGCTCTTTACGATGGCGGATTCACCCCGCGACTCTTCTCCCCCTTTGAATCATCTCTTCTTCTCGACCTCAAGTTCGGCATCACCAACATCGTCGAGCGCGCCAGCGCCCGGGCGGATGAACTCACCGACGACGAACTTCGCGCCGGCGGCCAGCGTCTTGAAGCCAAAGTTAAACGCTGGCGCCCGACCGTCGTCGCCTTTGTTGGCATTCATCCCTACCGCGTCGTCTCCGGCATCAAAGACGCCCGCGTCGGCCTCCAAAAGCCTCTTTTCGGCGGCAGCCACGCTTGGGTTCTTCCCAACCCCAGTGGCCTCAACGCCCATTACCTGCCCGCCGCCCTCGCGCAACTCTTCGGAGACCTCCGCCTATGGGCCATTGCGGAGCACGGGCGCCGCCAAAATAGAAGCAAAGGCCATAGGGCACGGTTGGTCGTGCCGGACATCAAACGGGTTGGACGGGTTTGATCGCCAAGATTTTGGAGCAGCAGGGGGTGCATCGGAAAACGAAGAAGACGGCGGCAAATTGAAATATACCGTGGGCCAGCGCGGTGCAAATCCCGTCCATTCGAATTAATGATTTGTCGCCGCTGCTCATTACCGAATCAGATGACGTTCCATCCATTCAACGGCCCAAGCCGTGAGCTCTTGTGCATCGAGAAGATAGGATTGCGCCGCTCCGACCGGACCCACCTTGGCTTTGCCGGCAGCGATATACGAAGCCATAATCAACTCAAAATAATCCGGCCCTTGCCAATCTACGATTCCATCGTTGGTATCGAATTCTTCAATGGGTACCATGGTACGGCGGCCATCGCGCAAAACGGGAGCCGTATAGCGCACGATCCGTTTGCCGGGAATATTTGCGATGCATTCGGCATGATGCAGGATAGTTGCTGTGGACAAAGGCGCGCCGAGGATTAGCACGCGACCACGGTCCGTGACGAAACGTTCCAGCGGAGTTCCGGCGCCAAAGCCATAGGAGAGGGGATGAGGGTCGATGAGCCAGGCGGCCTTGGCGCCGATGGCGACGAAGGAATGACCAGGATGTCCGCTCCGATGCGCACCAGTTCGAGTGCGGATATATTCGCAGAGGATGCCCCAGGCGCGACAAGCCCGCGACGAGGCCGGATCAAACGGCCGCCAGATATGCCCGCCGCTTTTCCTCCGACCACTCTTCCATAGTGTAGGGATCATCTTCCTATCCCACGCCCATGATGAGCGTCCCCGAAGGCGTGAGTACCTCAAGCAAGGCATCCAGCACGACGTCTGGCCCGCCAACGACCCAACCAATTGCCTTGACCGAAGCGTGTAACATCACGGATTGCCCGGCGTGTACTCCCAATCCGCGCAAGTCGGCAACAAGGCAGCTTTTGGTGACAAGTGGCGGCTCCATACCGGCATTATGGCCATTCAAAGCACAGACCCAAAACCGAAAATCATGAGAGGTATTTTAATTCGGCTGAAGCAGTCCACCTCTGAACCGCGCCAGAATGCAACGCCATCTCTGCGCAAAAAAGCGGCGCGTTTGGCCGGCGCGTTGCCCCGTACTCAAAAGCAATGGCGGTATCGGTGGTGATGCTCTTTTTGCCCTTGATGAACGGGCTTAATCGCGCAATTCCAGGTCGATGAGGACTTCATCCATGGGCTTAGTGGAAACTCCCGCTTTGGCGTGGCATTCGGGATTGACAGCCTTGAATCGAAACAGCTTCACGAACGCTCCTACCACAAGACCCACTTCCAATTGGCCCAAATTTTTCCCCGGGCAAAATCTTGGTCCATGGCCGAAGCCGAAATGGAGAAGATCTTTGGCGCCGTGATCGTGTGTCGCCAGGCTATCCCAACGCTCCGGGACAAAATCAAGAGCGGGATAACCCGTGATGGAAACACCCCAATGATCCTCATGTCGATTCGCATGCCAGACATCCAACAGTATATGCGTACCTTTCGGGATCAATAGCTTTTTCCCAGCCACCGGTTCAACCCTGGAATCGACCGAAGCCCGGCGTGGAAGGAAATACAGCGATGGAGTCAGACGAAGCGTCTCGTTCAATACCTGACCGAGATACTTGGCGGCTGCGAGTTGTTCTGGCGTGTAGTCTTCAATGTCTTTAACTTCGTGAAACACCTTCTCCTGAGCGGAAAGATTTCTTGAGAGATGTGATATGGCCCAGCTTGCATAAGATGTAGTTGCTTCCAGTGCGCCGGCGAGGAAAACCTTGATATTGTCGCGCAGCGCCTCATCGGGCGCGTCGGACCTGAATTGATTCCATAGGCCTTTGCCCTCTTTTCTCGTGGCGATGACCAGGTCGGTTAATTGCTCAAAAGCGGCGTACGCATCCTGGATTTCGGCAATCTTCCGGGTAAGCGGGGGAAGTTTGCGTATAGGAATGCCGAGCTTGTTGATGACCGTATCCCGCACAATATGGTCAATCACTCTTTCCAGGGCGGGAACATATCGATTTCGGATCTCTTCGTATGAAATCCGGGCGCCGAAGAAATTATTCGCCAACATTTCCAACATGATGGCTTTGATTTCTGGTTCGAGCTTGACGCGCACCGGCGGCTTGGTGTGAACGAGGAGTTCCTTGATCGCATCGAGACGGTGGGCGACCGTGTGCCGAAACGTTTCTGCGAATTCGTGGAATTGCTCCGGTTGAAATAGCGTCGCCCTTGCAAACGGCGGCGCGGAGAGTTTCTTTTGCCTTTTCCAAATCGGTCCGTTGGCGTACAGCAGCGTGTCGACTCCTGTCGCGCGGGCGATGCCGATGGACGGCAGAGGATCACGGTCGAATTGGCCCGGCCGATCGCCGGTCTCCGTAGCGATAGCGCGAATGATCCGTGGGTCTCGAGTCACCAAAATGGGTGCGAAGCCCGGCACCTCGAAGTAACAATTGTGTTTTCCCGATCCCCGCTCAGCATCGGCATCCCAAAAGTAAGTGTCGAGGATGCGTAATGGTTGACGGTAATTCCATGGATGCGGAAATGGCAATGTCGGTCTGCTCGACTTGGGCGAAAAGAGTCGCACGCGCGCGGGCTGGATATCGCCGGCAAATGGGCTGGCTCCGAGCAATTGTCGGGGCAAACGCTCGATTCGGCGAAAGCCCGGAACATGATCTCGCAAGAAAGTCAGGAATGTACCAGGCATGAATGCGCTCTTTTACCCCTTGGCTTGAGCAAGCTCAACGAAATGCATCTATTTACGCGGGGCCCGGAAATGTTTGATTTGTCTTGTCACTTCGAACGCGCTATGGCAAGGCCTGCGCTGTTTGGACCGGCAACTTGGCAGCCTCCCAGCCTGCGATGCCGCCGGCGATTTCGCTGACCTTTGGAAATCCTCGACTTTGCAGCAGACTCGCGGCGATGGACGATCGGTAGCCGCCGGCACAGTAGACCAGCAGGGGACGATCCTTCGGCAGCTTTTCCAGTTTTTCAGTCAGATGATTCAGCGGGATGTTCAAACTCCCGGCAATGTGCTTTTGATCGCGCTCGTGTGGAGTGCGAACGTCGATGAGCAGCGGCGGATGGGATGACGACAAAATCTCGGCGGCGAACGGAGCGCTCAATCGCTCCGTCGAAGCGGTCAAATCCGGACGAGATTCCAGGTTGTGGAGGCCATCTTTTAGATATCCAGCGACGTGATCGAAGCCGATGCGGCCGAGGCGGATGGCGGCCTCGTTCTCCCGGCCCGGGGTGGCGATGATCACAATCGGATGCTTTCGATCGAGCACGGTTCCGACCCAGGTTGCGAATTGGCCGCCAAGGCCGATGTTGATGCTGCCTGTCAGATGAGCCGACGCAAATTCGGCGGGATCGCGCGTGTCGAGAATCTGCGCGCCCTGGGCCTGCAATTCCAGCACCCTTTCCAGCGTGAGCGGGTTCATCTCGCGCGCCAGGGCCTGATCCAGCGTGGGCCGCTCCTGGCTGTTCAGCACCGCGTCGTAATTGAAGTAAGCAGGAGCATCCGGCTGGTCGGCGGTCACCACCGCAATGAATGCTTCCTTGCTCATGGGCTGCAAAGCGTAATTGGATCGGCGTTGCTGGCCGAGGGTTGAGACCGTCTCCTTACTCAGTGCCTTGCCGCAGAGCGAACCGGCGCCGTGGGCCGGATACACCAGGCTTTCATCCGGAAGCGCCAGCAGCTTGGTGTGCAGCGAATCGAAAAGCATGCCGCCAAGTTCCTTGGCCGACCAGCCGAGCGCCGCGCGCAGATCGGGCCGCCCCACGTCGCCGATGAAAAGCGTGTCTCCAGTCAGCACGGCGTGCGGTTCGGTTGTGCCGGAATTCAGGTCGTAGAGAAGAATGGAGATCGATTCCGGCGTGTGGCCCGGCGTTTCCAGTATTTTCAGGCGAACGTTTCCGAATTCGAGTTCGTCGCCGTCGTGAAACGGTGTGAACGTATACGCCGCCTTGGCTGCTGCGCCCAGGCAGATGGCCGCCCCAACCCGATCGCGCAGCTCCAGATGACCAGCGACAAAATCGGCATGCAGATGTGTCAGGAACACATACTTGAAGGCGAGGTTATTCTCGGCGGCAAATGCAACGTACTGATCCGTGTCGCGCTGCGGGTCAACGACGACGGCAGTGCCGGACTTCTCATCGCCAATGACGTAGGAAGCGTGCGCCAGACAGGGCAGATAGAACTGCTTGAGGATCACCGGACACCGTCCTCATAGCGGCCACTAGTTCGGCTGGGGCACGATACGCAGATAAGGCCGGGGTGCCTTCCAGCCGCCGGGATATTTTTGCTTGGCCTCATCGTCCGATACCGCCGGCAGGATGATCACATCGTCACCCTGTTTCCAATTCACCGGCGTGGCGACTTTGTGCTTGGCGGTGAGCTGCATGGAATCAAGGACGCGGAGCACTTCGTCGAAGTTGCGGCCGGTGCTCATGGGGTAACTGAGCATTAGCTTGATCTTCTTGTCGGGGCCGACAATGAAGACGGTGCGTACAGTGGCGTTGTTGGCGGCGGTGCGTCCTTCGCAGGTGTCACCGCTTTCCGCCGGCAGCATGTCGAATTGCTTGGCAATCTTCAACTGCGGATCGCCGATCATCGGGTAATTCACCTTGTGCCCCTGTGTCTGTTCGATGTCCACGGCCCATTTGGCGTGACTGGAAACCGGATCGACGCTGAGGCCGATGATCTTGCAATTGCGCTTTTCAAACTCCGGTTGCAGGCGGGCCATGTAACCCAGTTCCGTGGTGCAGACCGGGGTGAAGTCCTTGGGATGCGAGAACAAGATGGCCCAGCCGTTGCCGATCCAATCATAAAAGTTGATCGTTCCCTGGGAAGTCTCGGCGGTGAAATTCGGGGCTTCGTCATTAATGCGCAACATAGTCTGCCTCCAATCTGGGTTTTCGCTTTTTGACTGTCGTTCCATCACGGCAGTGGTTCAGGACGTTATGGAAGAATACCGCGCCGGAAGGGATTCAAGCAAATCTCTGCGGCGGGATCGATTGTCACCAATCATAAATGGAATGTCCGCCGCGGCGGGACCAAACAAATGTCACGTTGCCGGGGTCCAATTCGCCTTTTGACCGATTCGGTTTGCAGGCGCTGGCCCAGCGGGATTGCTGCGATGAATCAGGTTACAATTCTTGCTCCGTCGATGGCCGGACATGAGCCGAGGAGCCAGGATGCCGATCCACAACCTACGCATCTTCATGGACATGATGGCTAGCGGCTGGATGCGCGGCGCCCTCGCCGACCCGAACTTGGCACCTGATAGAGCTATCGAACTCATATTGGGCATTGCAGTCTGCATCATTGTACTGGTTCTGATCGTGCTGACGGCATTGAAATGGTTGGAGCTGATCCCCGAACGATTTATCCACCGGCGGGATTCCAGGCAGCGGCCGGGCGCGGAGCCTAAGTGTGGACAGTGCGGCTACTCCGTGACGGGACTTACCACGATGGTTTGCCCGGAATGCGGGTCGGATTTGCGCGAGGTGGGCATCGTGCCGCCGATGAAATCTCGCAGCGTAAAAAAGATGGCCGCGCCGGGGCCTGGCGCTTCTTCCACGCGGACGGTGACGGTGCTGCTGACCGACATCAAGGATTTCACGTTGCGCACCCAGGACAGTTCACGGGACGGCGCGTTGACGCTGCTGCGCCGGCATCGGGATATTGTGCAGCCGATCGTGCAGCGGCGATCCGGGCGGGTGATCAAATCGACCGGCGATGGATTGATCGCTTCGTTCGACAGCGCCACCGATGCGCTGCTGGCCGCCATGGAGGTGCAGGGGGCGGTGGAGTTAAATAACCAGCAGGCATTCACGGAGCAGGATAAGTTTCAGCTTCGCATCGCCGTCAGCACGGGCGAAGTGGCGTTTGTGCAGGATGATTTATTCGGCCAGCCGGTGAATCTCGCCAGCCGGGTGCAGCAATTGGCGCGGCCGGGCGACGTGCTTTTCACCGATGCCACCTTTCACGCGATGAATCGTCGGGAGATTGATTGCCAAACGCTCGGCCCGGTTGAAGTGAAAGGCATGGCGGAGAAGATCAGCTTGTATCGCTGTGTGCGGCCGAATTTACAGGTTCCGAGGGAAACATCGAGATAAGTCCCGGAACCGTCCGTGGTAAGAAGTTATCTTACACACCATGAAAACACGGGTTTCCAGCAAGGGTCAGGTCGTCTTGCCGGCGGAATTGAGAGAGAAGGACGGCATCAAGCCAGGCCAGCAGTTCGATGTCGAGCGAATCGACCGCGGCGAGTATCGCCTGATAAGACAGGTGTCCCCCGCCAACGAAGGGCTGGTTGATTGGTTGCTGACCTGTCCGGCCAAGGGATACTTCGTGCCTATCGAATCCGAATCGACCGACACCCTGTGACTTACGCTTTGGGTGTTCGCTGGACCGAATGTGCCCCGGAGGCTCGGATGGATCATACTCGCCGCGATTTCCTGGCATCGGCTTCTCAAGCCGTGGTGTGGGGCGTGGCTTCAACGGCGTTGCTTGATTGCGCGGGATCGCCGGATGCCAGAAGGCGTCCTGCCGACATCGGGTCGCCGCGCGCGGGCCGTAAGCCGATTCGCCCACCGGAGGGGCAGGTGTTGTTCATCGCTGGGCAGGGGGGTGCGCAGTTGGGCGGCCGTCCTGCTGACGGGTTGGGAGATGGATACCTGGACCACATGCGGGCGCCGGGCGGGTTCACTCTGTATTGTTCGGTGGCATCCGAGCCGAACCTCGATGACCTGACTCGGGTTAGTGGTGTGCCGGCGTTGAAAGATTCCGTGCTTCATCTTTCCGTGGGGTGGGTTGCGGACTTCGACTTGTCTACGAAGGACAACAACAGGCTCATCACGACCGGCGCGTTCGATGAGAACATCAATCGATTAGCGACATGGTGTGCCGCACAGCCTCGGCCGATTTTGATGCGCATCGGATATGAATTCGACCGCGGAGTGCCATTTCCTGCCTACCACTATGACCCGGCTTACTTCGCGCAGGCGTTTGGCCGAATCGTTAACCGTCTTCGCGCCGCCAGGGCGGATAACGTCTCATCGGTATTGGCATCGACCAATGCGCCGAGCATGTCGCCGGCGCTTACCACCGAGGCGTTCAACCGGTTCTATCCGGGCGATGATTACGTGGACTGGCTCGGCTGCTCGATGTGGCATCCGGCGGATGTGGATCATGTCATCCTGCACGAGGCCCGCAAGCGCGGCAAGCCGGTGCTGCTGGCCGAGACGACGCCGGTGAAATTTAACATCGGGAAAGGCTCCTGCTATCCGTACTATCTGGGGATATCCCAAAAGCTCGGCGCGCAAGCGATCTGGGATAGCTGGCACCAGCCGATGATCGATTTCATCGCCGCCAATCGTGATGTCATCGGCGGTTGGCACTACATCGCCGCGGATTGGTCGGCTGATCCCACGTGGAACTGGGTGCCCTTTTTTTCCAATTGCGATGCCCGTCCCTGGGCAAACGCCCAATTTCTGGATATATGGAACAAGCACATGAATTCTGCGCAGTTTTTGCAGGCATCGGCAACCTTGCTGCGTGATCTGGGATATTCGAGGCCGTAAATTCTTGGTTTTCTTAATAGAAAGCACTGCCACCGGCCTTAATGCGGTGGTAAAGTAATCACTAACGCATCAAGCCTGAGTCGATGATTTTCCGGGAGTGTGTAGATGGAACTTCCCCGCCGCAGTCGCGGAGATGAGCTTTTACGTCCTGGCGATTTAATTCGTCTGCGTCAGCGGCTCCGATCGATGGCGCCCAAGCATGACCTGACCACGGTGATTGCCTGCGCGTTCGATCATCGGACGCGCATGCTCCCGTTCATTTACGCCGATAAACGGATGGCCCCCGCCGGCGTGCGCGCTATCGGGTCGGCCATGGTCGACATCGGTTTTGACAAGACCCGCATTGTGCTCCAACAGTGGAACACGAACTTCCGCCCATCGCAGATGCGGCTGGATGGGAAAATCCCCGACCTGTTCATGGTCTCCACGATGGGTATGCATTCCGGCCGCGCCAAGGCGATGATCGCGGACGCACGCCGGATCGATCCTTCGCATCGCCCTTTGATCATTGCCGGCGGTTCGCACGCTGTTTACGAGCCTCATCTTCTTTTCAATGGTGATCCCGCCTGTCCGGGCGGCGCGGATGTCGCCATCACGGGTGAAGAATTCGTGCTGCTCAGCCTCCTGGAAGTTTTGCTATCCATGCGCGCTGATGGCGAATCGATGCGCTCTGTTTTCTTCCGCGCCCGTGACGCCGGCGCGCTGGATGAAATCCTCGGCCTGGTCTATCCCCGCGGTGAACTTGACGGCGTGGCTGATGAACTGATCGACACCGGCGTGCAGCGGCTTCTCGGCGATCTCGATGAGCTGCCGCCTTCCGTGCTGGGCTACCGCCTCCTGGAAGCGCCCGGCCGTGCCGCCACTCTTGCCACCCATGCGCTGCCGCCGTCGGAGGTCCGCCGGCACAGTCCCATTGGGTCGATTATTCTCACTTTCGGCTGTAAATTTGCCTGCGCTTATTGCCCGATTCCCGCCTATAACCAGCGGCAGCACCGCCTGAAAAGTCCCGGGCGCATCGCCGAGGAAATGTGGCAACTGTACAAAGAATATGGCATCAGAAATTTCTTCGGCGTCGATGACAACTTCTTCAACAACAAAGCCCTCACCCTCAAGATCATTGAAACTCTGGCCAGCGCCGAATTTGACGGCGTCCCTCTGCGCAGCAAGGCGCGCTGGTACACGGAAGTCACGGTCCATGACACGCTGCAGATGAAGGAGCATCTTCCGCTGCTGCACAAAGCCGGCTGCCGGGCGCTATGGCTCGGGGTCGAGGACATGACGGCCAAGCTCGTCAACAAAGGCCAAAGTGTTGACAAGACCACCGAGGCCTTTCGTCTCATGCGCGCCGCCGGTATTTGCCCCATGCCGATGATGATGCACCACGACTCGCAACCGCTCTATTCCCGCGGCAGCAATTACGGCCTGATCAACCAGATCAATCTGCTTCGAAAATCCGGCGCCGTTTCCCTGCAGGTGTTGATGATGACCCCGTCAGTCGGCACCAAGCTGTTTGAACAAACTTTCACCAATAGACTGGTGATCGACAGCGCCGGCGGCAAGGTTGCTGAACCGCACATGTACGATGGCAATTACGTCGTCGCCTCCTCTCATGCCCGGCCTTGGCGAAAGCAACTCAATCTCCTAATCGGTTACCTCTCTTTCTACAACCCGCTCTGGTTTGTGACGGCGGTCATTCACCGCAAATCCAAAGTCGGCCTCAAACCAGCCGGCATGCAACTCGTCGGCATGTTCGGCCTGATTCAGTCGTTCCGCCGAACCACGGGCTGGGCGATTCGCCTCATGTTCGGCAAAATCTATCGGCTGTCCCGCCCGCCGGTCTCCGACATCCCCATGCAAAGTGCTCTCGGCACCGCCGCCAGCCATGCTCCCGTGGAAACCGCCAAACCTTCCCGCCTTTATCGATCGGTGGCATTGAAAGTTGCTGGATGAATTTTGCACCTTCGGGGCGCAATTGGACAGTCTATAGCTGCTTGATATCCCTGCGATCGAGGAAAACGCGCTGTTTGCGGAGTTCTTTTGAATTGCCGAGGGATTGGATTTCCTGCGGGGTTGCCAGGCGAATGGCGGGGGAAACTTTCAAATCGCCGCGGAGTTTTTCGAGGATGATTTCCTGGGCGTGGGCGGGGTCACCTCGCCAGGCAACCACCACTTCCAGTTCATCGGAAAAAGGAACCGGGGCCGTGGCGATCATGATAAAATCGATGATTTGCTCGATACCCTGCAAAGCTCTTTCCACGGCGGCGGGATAGACCATCGTGCCTTTGATTTTCATCGCCTGGTTTTTGCGGCCGAGGATGGGGCCGATGCGCGGCGTCCACAGGCCGCACCGGCAGCGATCGTGGGTGATGAAAGTGATGTCACCCGTGGCGAAGCGCACCAGCGGCATCGCCTCGACGCCAATGGTCGTGGCGACCAGCTCGCCTTCCTGGCCATCAGGGAGCGGCCGACCCTGATCATCGACGATCTCGACATGCAAAAGCTCCGGATGCAGATGCCCTCCCTGGGCCGCTTCGCATTCGCAAAGGGAACAAGCCAGTTCGGTGACGCCATAAGTTGAGTAAGCCTGTGCGTTCCAGGCGGTGGTGATGTATCGGGCGAACGGCGTAAGAGTCCAATCGGCGCTGCGGATCGGCTCGCCGATGCAAATAAGTTTTCGCACGGTTGAATCGGCCAGGGGAATTTGTCGCTGGGCAGCGTAATCGGCGACGCGCTTGAGGAATGACGGAACGGACACGATCGCTGTTGGCCGCAGCCGCTCGATCATGCTCAGCAGCATGGCAGGTGAGCCTGCCCCGACACGAACGGCCATCGCCCCCAGCCGACGCAGCCCCTCGAAATAGGCCAGACCCGCCATGAAACATTTATCCAGCGTGACCGCCAGAATCACCCGATCGCCCGCCGATAAGCCGACGCGCTTAAAGCAGAGATATTCATTAAATCCGACGCGATCCAAATCCGCCTGGGTCATGGGAGCGAGCGTCGGAACCCCCGTGGTGCCGCTGGTCGTGCACAGATCGACAAATCGCTCGGGGCCGGCGCACCATAGCAATTCGTTGGACTCCGACACTTCTTTTTTGCTGGTCAACGACAGCGATTGCAGATCAGCAACGCCACGAACTTCCGGGAGTCCGTGAAATTTAAGCGAATAAAACGGCGAGTGCTTGCGAACATAAGCCACGCTCTTCGCGACGCCTCGATCCAACATCGCCGCGATTTGCGGAGGATTCAAATCGAGTTCAATGTCCGGCCGATCGCCCTGCAATGTCACGAGCTTGATTCTATTGGGGGGCTGTCGGGGTGGCAATTGGAAGGCACGGATGCGGGGCCGGCGCGGTAGGATTGTGTCATGCACCGGTTTGGACGATGGATGTTCAATGGGCTTACTGCGCTATCGCTGATGCTGTGCGTGACGACCGTTGTCGTCTGGATTCGTAGCGAATTTGATTGGGATTCGTGGTTTGAGGCCTATCCGGACTCAGCTGCATCAAGGAATTGGACGGCGAAGGCGATAATTACCGACAGCGGACGGCTGGCGATTCTTCGGGACCAAATGATCGGACAAAAGCCGGTCGTGCATAGCCGGCCATGGACCCACATACCCCCGCATAGCTATAGCCCACCCGGACCGCACGGCTCAATGAATAATGTCCACTGGCTTTGGTTTTATCACGGCCCCTTCAATGGGCCAGCGCACGTTCGAACAGAGTTAATTGTCCGACTTTGGATGATCGCTTTGTTAACCAGCGTTGTGCCAGTGGTTTGGTTATGGCGTTGGCGCCTTCGCTGCCGGACACAATGGAGGCGAAAAAACAGATGGTGCACGAGCTGCGGCTACGATCTTCGCGCCACGCCGGAACGTTGCCCGGAATGCGGAACGGTGGTGGCGAAGGCGAAAATCCCCAATAAACGGGTTACCCGCGGGCCTTTGCCGAGGAATCCCGTCAAGCCGCGCCTTTGCGTTTGAGCAGCTTGGGATTTTCCATCGAAGCATTGACGCCGGCGGCGAAAAGCTCGGAACGTTTTAGATTGTTTCGCTTGGCGAAGGCGTCGGACCGTTTTAGCAGATCGCGCTCAACGGTGATGGCGACCTGCTTTGCGCCATTCCCGATGACCGGCCGGCCCAAACGCCTGCGGGCGATTTGATATTCTTTGCGTTCCTGGGCCGTCAGGGGTCTCATCTCCGATGGATACTGCTGCCGATCGACACTGCGGAACACCTCCTGTTTCTGGGCATCGGTTAAGGCGTCGAACTCCTCAAACGTGGTGGCCCGAGGGGCTTTTGATTTCCGCGCTGCAGATTTGTTTTGATTCATAATGGTTCTCCTATTGTTTACGACCGCGCTTCGGTCGCCGCGGGGTCACCGGCATGGCGTGGATGACGAAATGCCGTAGTTTCGTCGTTGTCCCCACGGCGAGCAAGCTCGCCGCTAAACGAGGAAATAATAGGTTGTTTTGTGGGGGGGTTATGGGCCAACGATACGGGGAGATGGTTGCAAAGGCCGGGGCGAATTCCAATAATCCGCAACATGTCAAGCCGCAATGGTGATGGGAGCGAAGGGAAGGTGTGGGACGCCATCATCATTGGGGGCGGGCCGGCGGGGTCGATTGCGGGGATTGCGCTGGCGCAATGCGGCAGAAGTGCGATCATTTTGGAGAAGTCGCAGTTCCCGCGGTTTCATATCGGTGAATCTTTTTTGCCGGCGACGTTCGATCGGCTCAAGGAGCTGGGCTTGGAGCCGGCGGTGCGGAAGCTGGCGCATGTTCCGAAATTCGGGGCGGAATTTTCCATGGGCAGCGGCGGGGCGAATGTGATGATCGAATTCGATCAGGGGTACTGCAAAAACGCGGAGGCGTTCAATATTGAGCGGTCGATCTTCGACGAGATGCTGTTGAACGAGGCGCAGCGGATGGGGGTGGAAGTTCGCCAGGGGGTGGCGGTGAAGCAGATTGTCTCGCTGGCGGACGGGCATGTGACGGTTCAGACGGATACGGGGGAAATCCGCGGGCGGTATTTGCTCGATGCGAGCGGGCAGGGAACGGTGGTGGGGCGGCATCTGGGGACTCGCAAAGCGGCCACGGAATCGCACCTGCGGAAAGTGGCGTACTTCAATCAGTTCGACAATGTGTGGCGTCCCGGCGGCAGGCAGGAGGGACATCCGCTGATTGCCATGATGGACGAGGGGTGGTTCTGGATGATTCCTCTGAATGAAAAGCGGACCAGCGTCGGGGCGGTGCTGGATGCCGACATTGCCAGAAAAATCTGCCGTGAGGAAAATGTGCCGCCGGATCGGATGCTCAGGTGGTGCATCGATCGGTGCCCAGCGGTGCGAAATCGGATGACCGAGGCGGTGGGGTCGGAAACGAATCAGGTGCTGGCGGATTTCACGTACTCATGCAGGCCGTTTGCGGGGCCGGGATATTTTCTGATCGGGGATGCGGCGGCGTTTATGGACCCGATTTTTTCCACGGGAGTCTCCGTGGCGATCAATTCGGCGATCAGCGTGGCCAAGCACGTGGATAGCATTTTGGCGGGGCGAGAGTCGGCCACTCGGGCGCGGGAAAAATATATTGCGAGCCTGGAGCAGAGCATCGGCACATTGTTTCATTTGATTCGCCAATATTACGACCATTCGTTCCGGGAGCTTTTCCTGCACGGCGTCGGTCCGATGGCGGTGCATCGGGCGGTGATCGGCGTGCTGGCGGGGAATGTGTTCCCGAAGCCGCCGTGGAAAATCCGTTGGCGGCTGCGGCTGTTTGACTGGATGGTCCGGTGGAATCGCAAGCGGGAACTGGTGCCGCGGCATGCACGGTTTTCGCTGGTGGAGTTTGGAAAACAGACCGAGCCCCAAACCGCGAGCAAGCTCGTCGGCTAAACGGTGAATAATCTGATTTGCAAAACGGGGGGAGTGTTTTAGACTGCGCCTGATTCTTGAAAGGAAGTTGCTGAAGTGGAAGCCGCTAAGCCTCGGACTCTCGAGGAGATTAAAGAAGAATTGAGACGCCTGGTGGTGGAGAATCTTTCGCGCGAGGATTTGAAGCCGGAGGATATCAAGGATGACACCGAGCTGTTCGGCGGCGGGGTGGGGCTGGATTCGCTGGATGGGGTGGAAATTGTCGTGTTGCTGCGCCGTCGATATGGGCTGGACGTCAAGGCGATGCAAAAGGCCCGGGAGGTATTCCAGTCGATCAACACGCTTGCCCCATATGTGCTTGCCCACGCCACGAAATAGAGGTTGGTAAAGCCGATGGAGCGTTCACCCCTGTGGATTGCGGGCGTCGGGGCGGTATCCAGTGCGGGGGGTGATGTGCCGTCTACGCTGGCCAGTTTTCAAAGTGAGACTCGCAACATATCTCCGTCGCTGCCGTTTGAAAGCTCCGTACAATGTCCGACTTTTCAGGTGGAGGCGGAGTTGCCGATTTTGCCGGGGCAGATGAACCATAGCCGCAGCCTTCGGTTGACAATCAAAGCGGTGCGCGAGGCGATGGCGGGAGCGGGAATCGAAAAATTTGTGGATGGGGTGCGTGTCGGCGTCTGCATCGGCACCACCGTGGCCAGCCAGTTGAATTCGATTCCGTTTTACGATGCGTATCGCCGGGAGGGCAATCCGCCGCTGGATGCGGTGCATGATTATCTGCGGGCTAATCTTGCAGAGGCGGTGGGTGATTTGCTGGGGATCACCGGGCCGAGAATGACGATCGTGAATGCCTGTTCGTCGGGGACGGACTCGATCGGCGTGGCGGCGAGCTGGATTCGTGCCGGGCTGTGTGACTGGGCCCTGGCGGGTGGTGCGGATGAGATGAACCGGGTAGCGATGGCCGGGTTCTGGTCGCTGGGGGTGATGAGCAGCGAGCCGTGTGCTCCGTTTGATCGAGATCGGGCCGGATTGAATCTGGGGGAAGGGGCGGGAATCGTGCTGTTGGAATCGGCAGCCCATGCCAAGAAGCGAGGGATTCAGCATGCGTTTGAACTGGCGGGATTCGGGGCGGCGTGCGATGCGCATCATCTGACCGCGCCGCATCCGGAAGGCCGCGGGCTGAATTTGGCGATTCGGGCGGCATTGTCGCAGGCCCAGATCGAGGCGTCGCAGGTTTCGTTCATCAACGCGCACGGCACGGCGACGATCGAAAACGATCGAGCCGAGGGAAAATGTCTCGCCGGCATGTTTGGTTCCAAGGTTCCCGTTCTATCGACCAAAGGATACACCGGCCACACGCTCGGAGCTGCCGGGGGATTGGAGGCGGTCTTCACGCTTTTGGGATTGCGCGAGGGATGGATTCCACGAAGTATGGGATTTGAAAATCCGGCTGAGGATGTGCCGATTATTCCTGTGAGCCGGCGGACGACGATCAACGGCGATTATGCGATGTCCACCTCGCTGGCCTTCGGCGGGAACAATTCTGCGCTGCTGATTCGGAGGGTGGTGCTGTGATTTCGGACAATCCTCCACTTCCGCCGGCGAGTGTTTTGGGGGTCGGTGCGATTACGCCGCTGGGCCGGGATTTACGGGATATCGCCCAAAAGCTGGCCGAGCCTGCGATGGACGATTCGTTGCCGCGGCGGGTGGCCGATGGGCTGCTGTCGGACCCGGCGATTGATTTGCGCATGCGGCGGGCCGACCGATTTGCCCGGATGGCAACGATCACCGCCATGGAAGCGTGGACGGCGGCTGGCAAATCCTGCGAAGGTGTTGCGATGGAAAGGGTCGGGTTGATCGTCACCTCGGGCTTTGGTCCGCATTGCCGGGGATTCCGCTTTTTGGATGGAATTCTGGATTGCGGCGACAGCGAGGCGCTGCCGACCGATTTTTCCCATTCGGTCCATGGGGCGGCGGCGGCGTATATCACCGAAATCCTGCAACTGCGCGGCCCTTCGCTGACCACCACCGATTTTGAAAGCGGCTTCGAGCAGGCGGTTCTGCTGGCGCAGTGTTGGTTGGATCAGGAAATCTGCGACCGGGTGATTGTCGGGGCAGTTGAGGAATTGGGAGAAGTGCTGCTGCATTGTGCCGGGCGCATGCTGGGAAGCGAGGAACGATGGACGCCGGGCGAGGGAGCGGTATTTTTGACATTGGGGCCGCAGGATGTGGCGGGGATCGCTCTACTGGAGTCGGTGCCGGAGCCGCGGAGTGTTGATTTGCTTACAATGGATGTGCCGAAAACGCCGTCCCGCCGGGCCGAGGCTATGACGGTTCAAGCCCGATGCACTACCACATTCAGCCCTTACTTTGGACATTCCCCCAGCAGTTCGGCGTTTGATTTGCTTGGAGGGTTTTTGTCGCTTGCTGAGGGACGGCCACTGGGACGGATGATGCACGACGATACCCTGGCGTCGCAAACTGCGGTTGCAGTTGACGGCACGGCGACATTTAAGCCATCATACGATCCGAGAGCGGCGTCGCTGCTTTTGAGAAAACGTAAGTTGGGAGCATAGTCGCAGCCGCGGTTGCCGACAGCGAAGCCGAGGAAATGTTTTTACCATGACACTCGCACCATCCATTGAATCCATACAGCAGGCGATTTGCAGGGAAATTGAAACACTGATGATGCTCAAGTCGGGCACGCTTGGGCCGGACTCGGATTTAACGGTCCTGGGGATGGATTCGCTGCGCTTTGTTTCGCTGCTGCTGGTGATTGAGGAAAAATTCGGGGTCAATCTGATGAAGATCGGTCTCAAAGGGGACGACACCCACTCGGCTCGCAACATGGCGGGGGTGGTTCAATCGGGACTGAAGGCTTGAGTCTTTCTTTGCCCTACTCACGCAATCGGCGGTATCTCACCGGGATGGATTGGGTCATCGGGGCGTTCACGCGCGCCACGCAGAAAAGCAATGGCATCGGGTCATGGTCGCAGGCAATTCTGGAGGTGGAGGGACCCGTCTGCGAAAAGCGGCTTGGCGACGTGCTTCATCAGATTTCCAGCAGATTTCCCCTGATTCATGGGCACCCGGCCAGAGATTGGAATCTCGCTCCGTGTTGGAAAGTGTCGCGGCGGGACCGGGAAGCATCGATTCCCTTGCGAGTGATTGATCTGCCGGCGGATCAAATCGATCGGCTGGACGAAATCCTCGATGCCAATTCGAATCGGCCATTCGCATCGGAATCGCAGCACATGCGGGTGCTGCTGTTGCGCTTCGGCGGCAAGCGGTCGTTCGTGGCCATTGTGGTGGATCATCGGCTGTTCGATGGGTTTTCGACGGAAGCGGTCTTCCGGCTGATGGACGAGACCGGCGCAGGGCGGCTCGATGAAATATCCGTGCAGGTGAAACAGACCGAGCCGGCGCATCTGAATCATTGGATGAGACGGTTTCGAAACGGCCGAAGGATCAACCGGCATCTCATGGGTCTGGCCAGAGAGCCTATCTGTGCGATGGCGATGCCTCCGCCGAAGCGGGGGCGGCCGGCGCGCTTCATTCATGACAGCCTCACGGAAGAAGAATCTGCGCGGTTCAATCAAAGGGCGGCCGAGGAAATCGGCATGCCGATTATCTTGCCCTCGTCGCTTGCCAGGGCCACCGTGGCGCTGCGGCGGGTATTTCCCACTACTCCTTTGCCGGGGACGCAATACCAGGTTTTCACCACCGCGAACACGCGGCCTCCGGGTCAGGACTGGGAATCGTTCTTCTTCAATCACGTATCCCTGCTCGTGTTCTCGCTGGACACTCGCAAGCCCGCATCGACGACGGAGACCGCGGTTGAATTGCGGAATCAGCTTTTTGAATTGATGAAAGCGCAGTTTCCCAAAGCGATGCAAGATACCGTGACGCTGGCGCGGATTTGTCCAGAGCAGTATGGCAGCAGGGCGCTGCGGGTGATTACGGGCAAGCGGTTATGCACGTTTTATTTTGTGTGTCTGCGTGATGCGGGATTCTCCGGCGAAACATTCCTGGGTTTGCCGACGGTGAATCTGGTTCACAAGCCCGCAATCTTTTCGCCGCCGGGCTTGAACATCTGCATGACGTTTTTCCGGGGCCGCTTCAATCTCGTGATTTCGTATATGGATGGAGTGATCGAAGATTCCGCGGCGAGGGAACTGATGCGGCAATTCAAGTCGCTGTTGCTTGAGTAGCCGAGCGGGCCAGCTTTCCGCTGACGGTTTTGGGCAGCGATTGGGATTGGCGGAATTCGACGGGTACTTTGTAGGAAGAAAGCTTCTGGCAGCACAAGCCGCGAAGCGATTGGATGATGGCCTCTGGCTCGGCGGCGTTTGCAGCGATGACCACCTGGGCCACCGGAACTTGGCCGAATTGCGCGTGTTCCTTGCCTGACACCAAAGATTCCTTAACGCCCGGCAGGGAATTGATGACCTCCTCGACTTCCTCGGGAAATATTTTCATTCCGGCGCAGACGATGACAGTCTTGCTGCGGCCCTGGAGGCAAAGCCGGCCCTGCTCGTCGATGCGGCCCAGGTCTCCGGTGTCGAACCATCCATCCCGCAAGCATTGCTCGCGGAGCCGCCACGGGGAGAAATAGGCGTCAAACATTCCCTTGCCCTTGATCAGCACCTCGCCGACGCCTTCGTGGTCGGGATTTTCGATCCGCAATTGGTAATCGGGAAGAATGTGGCCGACGGTGTTCATCGCGGACTCACCCGGCTGAGCGTTGATGAACGGCAAACCGATTTCGATGATGCCGTATGCTTCGGAAGGGGTGAGGCCAAATTTTTGTGAGAACAACTTAAAAATTTCCGGCGACATTTTCATCGAGGTGCTGATGGCCATCCGCACATTGGCAAACGCCTCGGGGGCAACCTGGCTGGAAACCGCGAGCAAATAAAAATGGACCGGCGAGCCGTAAATGAATGTGAAACGAACCCGCTGGGCTGCTTCGAGAACGGAAGATGGAAAGCGCTGGTTAGCGACGACGATCGTCGCCGCGTTGCGGAGGAACAGAAGAATCGACACGACAAAGTGGTGGCTCATGCCCAGCACCCAGAGGATGCTGTCGCGGTCGGAGATCACCAGGACTCGGTTGGCCGCATCGGTACGCTCGACAATCGAGCGGTGGGAAATGGTGACGCCTTTGCTTTCACCTGTCGTGCCGGAGGAGAAGCGGATGAACGCTGCGCCCAGATCGGCACATCGCTGGTCCAGCTCCGCATCGCCCGGCCGCCGCTGCCAGAAGAAAATGTCATCGATCTTTTCTCGGTCCTCATCCCCGGCAAGGCGCGGCAGATTCGCATGTGTCAGTATTCCGTTGACTTGAATGCGATCGATCGTTTCCAGCACTTCGCCCTGAGTCAGCGAATCAGCCACGGGCACGACCGCAGCGCCGGCTTCCAAGAGGGCCAAGGCGCCGATCACATAATCGATGCCATCGCTGGACCGGAATGCAATGCGCTGGCCGACGCCGATGTTCAGCTCCGTCAGAATCTCGCGCAGGGCGGCGATGCGATCCAGCAACTGGCCATACGTGATGCTGCGGTCGCCTTCGACGATGGCGGTTTTGTCGGCGGCGTGGCGGGATTCACGGCGGATCAGTTCAACGATGTTCATCTTCGGTTCCAGGCGATTCTAAATTGCTTTCCCAAGGCGTACATCAGCAATCCCAGCAGGGGCGCAGCGGTGAAAGCTACGATGTGCGATCCAACAAACCATACCAGATGCCGGTTGGCCTGCGATCTGAGGACTGATCGTCCGACCGCCATGCAGAATGCTGCAAGTCTGGGCGACATGCACCCGGCGACCATGGCGACGGCCACGATCTTATTCAGGTGCAGGCGGATAGCGAGATACACAATGGCCAGTGGTCCCCAGGGCCAGAGCACGATTCCCAGGAGAAGGCTGAACATCGTCGCTGCCGCCAGGCCCAAGGGAGTCGAATTTTCGGTGCATGCGTGCTTGAGCCATTGCGCGGATGTTCGCCGCGGCGGGCCGGGAACGCCGGCAATGCGCCGATGCGGAATCGGCAGCAGTTGCCGTAGAATCAGTCGCGCGTGAAGCAATGAGATGCGCAGATTATCGAGAAATGGACGAAAACTGCTGGCACTGTGCGATGGATCTGGATACCAGACACGGATCGGAACGCTTTGGGTGCGGAGTCCGGCCCAGATTGAGCGGGTGAGGATTTCCATTTCCAGATTGTAATGGCGTGAATGCAGGCCGAGTTGAAGCGAATCATGGACCGGATACACACGGAAACCACTTTGCGAATCTTTGACGGCTGCGCCGCTCTCAACGTAAATCCAGAAGTCAGAAAATTCCCGGCCGAAAAGGCTGGATCGGGGCATGACGCCGGTGATTTCTTCTCGGCTGCCAAGGAGCATCGTGTGGGGGGCGAGCATCGAAATGAAGCGCGGGATGTCCTCGGGGAAATGCTGGCCGTCGCCGTCGAGGGTAATGAGATATTCGGCTCCGTGATCGGCGGCGTATCGAAAAGCGGTCAGCAGGGCGACGCCTTTGCCCAGATTCGATGGATGGCGGACCACGGCGATGTCGAGGCTTTTGAGAAGCTCGCGCAAATCAGCATCGGTACTGCCATCATCGACGACCACGATGTTGGCGATCTGCTCGCGACAACGCCGGGCCACGTCGCAAATCGTGGCGGCGTTGTTGTATACCGGAATGCCGCACCAGATTTGGATCATGCGGGGCCAACCGTTTTTTGAAGCTGTTGGATGATCTGCAAGGGATTTGAATCCGGTGCCGCAAGCATAGCGTCGTCACCCGGATCGGCATCGACGGCCATGCACAACGCCGCCCGCGAATTACTCCACAGGGCGAGCATCAAATCCGCCTCGCCATCTGCTACGAATTGCTCAGCGTGTTTAATTAATGACGCCAGCGGATGAGCATCGTTTTGGAGAAACATGCACGGCCCGCCAAGAGACAGGGCGATGGCGACTTCGCCCAAGGCGCTGGTGGGAAGCGTGTAAATGAACAAATTCCCGCGTCCCATCGTGCGGCCGCTGGCAACGTAATCGCGGAAATATTCCTGATTCGCTTGAAGAAATCCTTCACCGGCGCCGAGCAGACCAATCTCAGGTTTTTTTGACTGTGAGATTGGAACGGCGCGCAATGCAATGCTGGCGGCGCAAAGGCATAGGCGCGCTTCGGTGGTCATGCGGCTGTAATATTTCACGGGGCGGTCGATCAGGGCGAGAATGTCGGCGATGGCGGAAAACGGCGGGGAGGGTTTTTTCCACGAACGGGCGCCCGGAACCAGCACGCCGTAATCATCGGGAGCAAACCAGGCGGCGGCGCGGATCACGACGGGACTCCTCTGCCGAGCAGCAGTGCGGTATTCACGCCACCGAAGCCGGAGTTGGTGGAAAGGGCGAGCGATGCGGGGCCGATGTGAATATTGGTGGGGTGCGCCCAATCGACGGCGGCGGGATCGGGTTCGCTTAGCCCGACCGTGGCGGGGACGGTGCCGACCGCCATTGCCCGGCCTGCGACGAGGATCTGCACCAACCCCGCGGCCCCCAGGGTGTGGCCGATGCCGCCTTTGATAGAGAAAATCGGTTTGGGACCGGGCATGGCGCTGCCGAAGGCGCACAATTCCATTGCATCGCTGTAAAGGGTTGCAGTGCCGTGCGCGGCGATGAAGGAAATCTCTTCGGCGGATCGGTGGGCCATCGAGCAGGCCTTGGTGATGGCTCGAGCAAGTCCGCCGGCGTTGCGGTCGGGGGCGGTCATGTGAACCGCGTCGGTGGTGTTGCCCCAACCGAGGATGGAAATTGCAGAGGGCTGGTTGTCCGAGGACAGCAGTGCCCAGGCGGCGGCTTCGCCGAGGGTTAAGCCGGCGCGGTGAACATCGAAGGGGCGGGCTGCGGTGTCGCACAAAGAAAGCAGCGTCGAAAAGCCGGAATAGACGAACTCCGATACTGCATCGCAAGTGACAACGAGAACTTTTGGGTGCGTGCCGCCACGGATCAGCGAAGCCGCCCGGGTCATGGCCGCGGCGGATGAGGCGCACGCCGACGAGATGACCATGCCGGTTCCCCGCAACCCGAGCATTCGTTTGATCCGGCCCAACAGCGCTTGCGGTTGCGATTCCCTGGCCAGCTCAGGTCGATCACTGAATATCGCCTGTTCCACATATTCGATTTCACCGACGGTGGTGGCGAGAATCAGCGGCGTGAGGGGATCAAGTTTTCCGATAAGTGGGGCGAGAAGCCGGCGGAGCATGGCCATGACCCTCGATTCGCCTGGTGCGATCTGAAGATCGGGAATCATGGCCGCTTGATCGCTGACAAAGCCGCGATCGGCGAAACGGTTGGTGGAGCGGATGGCCGTTTTGCCGCTTAGCAGGCCATTCCACAGCGCATCGATTCCCCAGCCGTAGGCGGTTGCCACATCGGATTGGGTGATGGCAACATTCATTTCAAGCCGCCGAACTCGCCGGCCCGCCAGCGCTTTTGACAGATTTCAAGCAATGCCGGAGACGCCATCAGTGGCGTGCCGGATGGGTCGACGAACATCTGCACGGTGTATCCCGCGGCGGCCAGGGCGCCGGTTTCCTTTTGAATCTCATACTCAATGTCGATTCGGGCAGCGTCGTTCCAGATCATCTTGCCGATGATGGCGACGTTCTCGCCGAGGACAACCGGCGCAAAATAATCGACGTGAAATTGTACGATCGGAGCCATCATCTGTTCCCGGCGAAAATCGGCGTAACTCAGTCCGCAGGCGCGGCCGAGTTCTTCATTGGCTTGCTCGAAAAGATTGGCGTATCGCCCGTGCCAGAGAATGGCCATGGGATCGACCTCGCTGAAGCGCACACGGTGCTTAAGGCGGATGATGAGTGGAGCGGGAGCGTCGGGCGGTGGAGAAAAGTAGCCGCCTTTTCTTCGCCGGGAGATATTCATGGGCGTGCTCCGCTTTCGACTTTTGTGTCGATGCCGGCGGTTAGCGATATTTCGGCGCAGCGCCGGTCTCCGATGGACAAGAACGCCTTGATCGTAAATTCACCGGGGGAACTGGCGGTCATGTCGGCCTCGATGACAAGTTGCTCTCCGGGTCGCACGGGTTGCGTGAATTTGGCATATTTTAGGCTGCGAACGCACAGGTCCGGCACGCCTTCCCGGATTGCGCCCGCGAGCACAACGGCTTGTATCATGCATATCCCCGGCAGCAGCGGAAATCCTTTAAAATGGTCCGACAGCACCGCCAGATTCGGGTCCACGTGCAGCAGCGCCCGAAAGCCGCCATCGCGCGATTCCACGCGCAGCAGGGAACGAATCTGCTCACGCATGGGATTCATGTTTAATCCTTCGTCCGATCCCGATTCTTCACGATGATGCGATAGTGAAAGCGGCTGTTGTCCATGACGATCCCGCGCGGATACAGGCTTGTTCCATCTGGGGTGTATTGGAAATATTGCACCCGCCAGATGGCGCCGAAAAAACCTTCCAAGCGTTTTTCGAGCAGAACCGTCGGGTCGCCGCCAAATTCGTAAATCAGTGTGCCGTCCGGGATTTTTTCGGTGAAGCGAACCATGGTTGGCTCGACCTCCGCTTTGGCGGTCTCGGATGGCGTCAGATCGAAATACATTCTGCGAATATCCTGGGCGATGGACAGCAGAATCTCTCGATGGCGGAGGAGCGGGGTAATGGCGTAACGGATGGTCGCGCCCTGGCGATCACTGGCGAGGTCGAAAAATTTCACGGCCAGGGGATTGAGTCCGATCAGCTCAAACGTTCCAGCAGTGCGGTCCACTCGAAGCACGCCGAGCACTTCCAGATCGTGGTTAAACGGAGCCTCGATGATAACGGTGTCGTCGGAATCAAAATGATTGGGGATGGTGCGGGCGAAACTGTCGCGCAATGCCGAGGGATTTGGATTTTTCAAGGCCGGGAGCGGCTCACGTGTGAATGGCTCGACGGCGCATCCAGTCGTCAGCAACATGAATAGCAATGTTGATGCGGCCCATGGCTTGTTCATACGGCCTCCGGTTTCTTGAATTTGTCACCAAGAAAACAGAGGCCGGGAATGACGAAGACGGCGGTGAGGTATCCCGCGAGCAGGCCGGAAGTCAGGCTGACGCCGCCGAGGAAAAAGGCGGGATGTTTGGCGAAGATCATGATGCCGGCCGCCGCTAGGGTGGTGAAAAAAGACAAATGCACCGATGCCATTCCCTGGCCGAGCATCGGTTCGCGGTTTTCCCAGGCGTAGACGGCGAAGACACCGTAATCGCTGGTCAACGCCAGCACGATAATGGAGGAAACGACCGTCGCCACGCTCATGGAGAGGGACATCATCTCCAACACCGCGAGCATGGCAACGAGGCCGGTGAGCACGGGCAACATGATGATGAGCGATTTGGTCAAGCTGCGTGTCAGTAGCAGCAGCGAAACGATGATGAACGCCACGCTGATGCCGATCAGAAGCCGCGTTTCGGCAATTCCAGATTCTTTGAAAGCGCGTGTCATCACGCCGCGGGAAACCACCTGAACATCGCTGCGGCCTTGAAGCAAAGTTTGAACGGCATCAGTGTTGGCGGGAGTATCGTCAAAAAAGCTGAGCATCTGCCAGTCGCCGTTGGATCGGGCGATGAATGGTTCTTGAATGCTGGAAATGATCGGCGGGGGTTGATCCACGGGCGATGGCGTGGCGAGGGTTTGAAAAAAAGGATCGAAAGCGGCGGCGGAAAATCCGTATGGCTTTGCTGCGATGGCCAAGTCTTGCCGCAACTTAGCGATCCTTGATGATGTCCAGAATTGCTGCCAGCGCGTTTGATTGGCACGCCGGACGGCAGCCGATGGCCAGAAGCTGCTGATCGAGGTGAATTGTCCTTCAGGAAAATGCGGGGAGACGATGCGGTTGATTTCGTCGTTGGCCTGCTCGGCTTGCTGCTGTGTCTTGCCGGTGACCACGAGAAGGGCCAGTTCAGTATCCGTGCGCCCCCAGTTTTTTTGGAAATCATTCTCGGCCTGCTTCACGGCGGGGGTGACGCCGTCGAGTCGAGAGATGTCGGATTCAAATTTGATGTGCCGGGCGAGCATCACTGCCCCGATCGTGAGAATCGCGGCGGCAATCACGGCGGGGACCATTTTTCCGCCCCAGCGTCGAATGGGCATGCCGCGGCCGAGGATGGCGATCTTACCGCCGGGCTTCAGCAGCTTCGGCAGCACAAACATGGCGGCCAAAAGAGCGAGGATCAGGGAAAGGCCGGTGAGATAGCCGAGTTGTCGGTAGGCGGGAATTTTGGAAAAGAGGAACGCGACGAACACGCCGAGCGTGGTGAGGTGGCTGATGAGCAGCGGCCGGCGAATGCGGCGGAGATTGGCGGCCGGGTCGGTTCCCATTCTCACGGCGGTGTAAACGAAGATGCCGTAATCCACCGCGCTGCCGGCCATCGCACCGGTCATGCCGATCATCATGACCGACAGGTTGGGATAGACCAGCGCGCACCATCCGATGGCGATCGCTGTCGTCACCAGCGGCATCAAAAACACCGAGGCCACGCGCCAATCACGGGAGACCAGCAGAAACAGCAAAAGGAAAGCGATCGTGTTCACGATGCCGGCCAGGTGAATGTCGCTGGTCATCAGCTGCTGGTTTTGCACGGTGTGAAGTTGGCTGCAAATCGGCACGATCGAAATCCCCGGTGGGGCCGAAGCGCATAAAGCTTGAAGATGCGACACCAGCGCCTGGGAGCTGCTCATGCTGGTCGCGGTCGTCGAGGTTTCCAGGACGAGGATCAACTGCCGGCCGTCGGAATTCATGAAGTGGCCGTCCTTGATTTCCACTCGATAACCGAGGCTTTTGCTCAAGGGATAAAGGCGGGACAAGATTCGGGTGGAAACGCCCAATGGATCGCGGCGAATCAGTTGCCCGAAGAATGCTCCCTCCGGCTTGATCAATTGTAAATAGCATTCGCGCATCCGCTTGGCCAGGGCGTCGGGCAATGTGGCTTTTTCGAGGTCGGCGAGATCCTTTTCATCGAGCAATTCATCGGCGTCATCCAATAACCCCAGAGCCTGAGTCATGGCGTCGGCTTCGTTTGGAGGAGTGATCACGCGGTTGATCAGCGAATGATCCAAATGCTGCTCAACGGCGTTGGCGGCGGCGACCAGATCGGAGATCGAACCGCTGCCGGTCAGGCGGAACCAAAGAACGGCTTTGCTGGCAAAACTCGAATCCTTGAGAAAAAGAATGGTCTGCCTGGCCTGGCTATGCTCGGGTAGCAACGGCACCAGGGAGCTGTCGGCGCGCAATCGCAACCATCCGGCGGCGGACACGACGGCAGCCAGCAGAATGCAGAGGAGCAACCATTTTCTTTGTGGCCGGGCGGCGCGTGCTTCGAGGCTCATTTCGGAGGGATCCTCCAAACGTCCTCTGCGATCGGCTGGTTCACTTGAACGTGAATAAACTCCACGGTGGTTCGGTCGCCGTCGGTTTCATCGATCGCCATTTTTTCAACGTATTGATCCCCGGCAGCGAAGGTGACTTGAATATGGCTTAGCATCTTGGCGACCATCGTGCCCGCCTTGGGCGTGAAGGCCAGGATCAGCGGCTTGTCGCCCAGAACATTGGCGTCGTAATTTTGCGCCAGGGATTTGTAATCACCAAGGAACCAACCTTGAATCTGCTGCGAGACGGCCTTGAAGGTCGGATCGCCGGCGAGATTGATGACATCGACGTGTTTGGTGTCCTCGTCCCATTGCCGAACTTCGTCGCCGCTGACTCGAATCGCATAGCGCACCGGATCATGGACGATCCAGATCAACCGGTCCGGCTTCTGCATGGCAAAATGGCCCTTGATTGTGAGCACGTGATCGAGAATGGCCAGATGCTTTTCTTGCAGGAAGTCGCCTTCGACAGTTTTGATTTTTCCCAGGTTACGCTGAATGCGATCGAGCAATTCGGAGGAAAGGCGCGTGGTGGCGGGCTTGGTGGTCTGGGCTTGAGTTCCAGACAGGGGGAGCATCAGCACCACCATGAAGATCACGACAACGGCCTTGTCTTTCATGTTGGCTCAAATCAATAAAAAGGATTCGCCGGCGTTCCGCTTAGCATGACCTGGCCGAAGTTCAGGGCCGGCATGTCCCAGCCGCCCATGATGTGGGCCGAGATGCCATGTAGATCGCACAGGGCGCGCTGGATGTGGTTGGCATCGTAAAGGCCCTTGCCACCTTGAGCTCCCAGCAACAATTCCACGGCGCGCGTCGACATATGTACGGCATAGCCCTGATCGCGGCGGCTGCGGATGCGGTCTTCCAGGGACAATCGCTCGCCGGCCATGATTTTTTCCACGGTGTGTGTGAGCGATCGCTGATAAAGCAAATCAGCGGCGTCGATGAGCGCGCTGGCTTCGGCAAGACGAAGCTGCACCGATGGGTTTTTGGCCTGGGCCTGATAATCGATGCCATACACCCGTGTCTTGAATTCCCGGACGAAGCTCTCGCAGGCACCATGTGCGATGCCCACGGCTGGGGCGCAAATGCCCAGCGAAAAAATGGTCCAGACGGGGGCCCGGTAAAGCGGATTGGCGTGAATTTTTCCACCGGGAGAGAGGCCCTCGACAAGATCGTCATATCGCACGGTGCGGTGCTCCGGCACAAAGGTGTCGTGAACGGCGACGCTCTTGCTCCCCGTGCCCCGTAAGCCCAGCACGTGCCAATCATCGATGATGCGGCACTCGCTCGTGGGAATCAGCACCCAGCGAATCTCCGGCTTTTGCGGGTCGGCGTCCGGCATCACGCATTTGGCGCCGAGAAATATCCAATCCGCGCAGTCCACGCCGCTGCAGAAAGACCATTTGCCGGACAACTTGAAACCGTCTTTGACCGGCGTCAACTTGCCGTTGGCGGCGAAGCTCGAAGCGGCCAGCGAAGTTTCATTCGCCCAGAATTCCTGCTGTCCTTCGAGAGGCAGCAGCGCGGCAACCCACTCGTGCAAGATGAGCGAATTCCACACCCAAGCCGCCGAGCCGTCTCCGCGGGCCAAAATAGCCGTGATCCGCAGAACAACGTCGAGGGGCAATTCCTGTCCGCCGCATTCTTTGGGTTTGAGCAAATGGAAAAGTCCGGCTTGCCAAAAATCCGCGATGGTGGATTCGGGCACGCGGCGGGCGTCGTTGGTGTCTCGGGCACGGTCGCGCAAGACCGGAGCCAAGGCGCTGGCCCGGTCCAAAAGACTTTGGTGGCTACGAGATGGGCTCGATTTTTCGGATGTTAGCAGATTCGACATTTTTCAGATCACCGGGGGGAAACTATAGTCGCATCGCCTGCGCGTTGAAAGCGATGGGATACCGCGAGCAAGCTCGTGGCTAAACGGGGATTGATGGGGTGGTCAATTGAAAATATTCGGCCTCGGCCTGCCAGACTTTGATCTCGGCGGCGGCGATGAGTCTTCCGTCCAGATGATTGACGTTGCCTTCCACGACGCCGAACGCCCCGAAGCGAGTGATCTTGCGGACATCAATGGTTAAATGATCTCCCGCGGCGGCGTGGCCGGAGATGGTGAGATTCTTAACGCCGAGCAGAAACCCCCGGTGAGTCTTGCGGGCCTCGATCGACAGATGGAATCCATGCGTGGCGGCAAAGGTCTGGGCGATCATTTCGATATAGGCCAATTCATCCAGCCGGCCCGAGGCGTCGGCCAGGCCGCAGTCACCGGGCACGGTGAACTCAGCCCGGGAAGCGCGATCATTGACTTGGACGAGCTGATCGACCACACGGATGAGTTTTCCGTGCGGGATCAGTTTTTCCACGGGAAAAGGGAGCGATTCGATATCGACGCCGTCGGCTTTCCAGCAAAGCGGGTCGCCGGCCAGGTAATCTCCGGTGAGTTGGTACGCCGCACCACGACAGCCGTAGCAGTCGGTGGATTTGCAGCAAGTCTGGCATGGCTCTTTGATCTTTTGCCCAAAGGAGCGGATGTTTTCGAGCACTTCGCTGCGGTTTAGGATTTCCTTCAGCCGGTCGGTGCGAATATTGCCCAGGGGAATGGTCAGTCCGACGCAGGCGAAGATGGTGCCGCAGGGCGTGATGTGACATGCGAACAAATGGCGATGGCACGATCTGCCGGTCAGCGAGGGCGGGGTTTGCCACGGGCGGCCAAACTCAGATGCGTCGATTTCTCCAAGTTGCTCGAACAGTTGCTTGGCTCGGTCGGTGGCGACGAATTTCAGCTGTTCGCCGGGGTTTTTCCGCGGCGTGATGATCTGAACATACGGCTCCATTCGCTGGTGGCGGACCCATCGCCAGAGTGTGGGGATTTCGGAAAAATTTTCGTCGCACACTTCGATTCGGATCGCCAATGGCGGCGCGGCGGGACCACCGTAACCTGCCTTTTTCAGGGATTCGATGGCGGCGAGAGTTGCATCGAGGTCGTGCCCGTCACCGGCCAGCCGATTCTGCAGATCGTGATTCAGCGAATTGATCTTCAAAGCGACGGCAACCTCGCGCTCGCGCAGAAATTGTGCCGTGGCAGCGGTGATCGCCGCACCGCAAGTGAAAAGTTCGACCTGCATTCCTCGACTGCGAATATCATCGATAATCCGCGGCAATTGCGGATGAGAAACTGGTTCGCTGTCGATCAGAAGGCAACGCCGGGCTCCCTGGCCGTTGGCTTGGTCGAGGAGCTCGTGAATTTCCTCCAATGACATGGCGGATTGGGCAACATTTGGCCCCGATTGGCAGGCGGCGCATCGGCACATTCCCGGCAATGCCAAATCGATTTCCAGGGATAGCAATCCCTCACGGCCGGCGCAAGCGGCGATTTCCTCGGGAGTAAATCCGATGCCTCCGATTCGAATTGAACAGTCGCCGCGCGTGGGGCCTCCTGTGATGTCATGCCGGTTGAGCGTCAAGATATTGCCGAAGTTGTTCCCGCACCGTGGTTTTCAACTTGAATGGGCTCATGTTTTCATACTGCTCTCGTGTCAGGGCGCGCAGCTTTGATACGACGACTTGAGCAGGGCGCATGAACCAGGAACCGCGCTGGTGAATGTGTTCGCTTCCCGAGATCGCCAGGGGAACAATTTTCACGCCGTTGTGCTGGGCAAGCCGAAACGCCGCGCCGTGAAATGACGCCATTTGCCGCGACCCGGATCGTGTGCCTTCGGGAAAGGCGATGATCGACACGCCCTCGGCCAGCAGTTTCGATCCCGCCGCCATGAAGGCGTCGTGAGGCATTTCAAGCGCCGTCAAATATCCCGCGATCCGTCCAACAGGGCCGTATACGGGAATCTTCGCCGTCCATGCCTTACGCAATTGGATGGATTCAAACGGCAAAACGGACATCAGAAACGGATCGGCCGTCGAAGGATGATTGCAGATGAACACAAACGGGGGCTGATCGTCCGGGGCATAATCAATGTAGCGGACGCGCACCAGCGGCCAACAGCAGGCGAGGGCCAATGAGCCGTAATGACTGATCATTCGCCGGACGAGCCACATAGTTCGACGCCGGCTTTGCGTGATTAAATGAAACAGGCCGACATAACCGACTCCGATGGTTATGAAGCCGAGGGTCAGCAGCAGCACCGCTAACCAGAATGCAGTGTTCAGCCACACAATTGATGCCACCCAAAGAAACAAATTGGGTCGTTTGATTTGCCCAGCCATCGGGTCACGCCTTGGTCTGCTCGTTGCGGATGATAATCAGATATTTGTAGAGATCGTCCATGGTGCGAATGGCACGAACACGCTCATCATCGCGCACTTGAATGGAAAACCGTTTTTGCAGTGCTGCGACCAGATCGACGACATCGAGGCTGTCCAATCCCAGGTCGTCGAAAATTTGCGCCTGCGGCGTGATTTGCTGGCGCGGAATCTCAAAAGAATCCACGAAAACCTGGTTAACGGCCTCAATCAATTCAGCATCCGTCATTGGCGGCGCGATTCTACTGGTCGTATCCGTCGAAGACAAACTAAGCCGCCTTCCGACTCCACGCGGACATGGGCAGTGGATATCATTTGCCGGATCGAAGCCAAGCAGGACAGTTCGGTTTCAGGCGATTCGTCCGGAGCGGCGGCGCCATCTGTGCCGCATCAATCCGCGCATTGGGCGCAGCCGGGCCTGGGCAAAAACTGGCAGCATCGATTTTTCTACTGGTTGATCCGCATCGCCGGCAAGAAGCCGGGCTACCACATCGCCTATATCGTCGCCTTCTGGTATGTGCTGTTTTATCCGTCGATTCGCAAAAGGTGCCGCTTTTATCTCGATCGCCGGTTCCCGGATCATCGGGGGGCGCTGCGGCGGCTGCGCGATACCTACCGGCTCGTGCGGACATTCAGCGCGACCCTTGTCGACATCATGATCGTCAACATCCAGGGCCCCAGTGCGATGGCGGTTACGGTCCCCGATCACGATCTGATGATGCGGCTTTGCTCAGGCGATCGTGGCTTCATCCTGATTCATGCCCACGTCGGCTGCTGGCAAGCGGGCATCACCACGCTGCGGGAGATTCCCAAGCGGGTTTCGCTGGTCATGCTTCCCGAAGAAAGAACCCGGTCGCTGGCCGATCCGCAATCCGTTGACATCGTCGATCCGCGCGCGGGATTGCAATGTGCCATGCAATTGACCGATGCGCTGCTGCGCGGAGAAATTGTCGCCATGATGGGGGACCGGATTTTCGGCGACAGCAAACAGTTGGTGCGCACCCGATTCCTCGGCGGAAATATTTTCATCCCGGTGACGCCTTACCGGCTGGCATCGGCAACGGGAATGCCGGTGCTGGTGATGCAGGCTCCGAAAATCACCGGGCAGTCGTATGAGTTGCGGGTGGCCCGGGTGATTGAGGTGCCGCCGGGCCTGGGGCGGGATTCAAAGAACTATGAACCGTATGCGCAGCAATTCGCCAACTGCCTGGAAGAATTTGTCCGGGATTATCCGTGGCAGTTCTACAATTTTTACGATTTGTGGGATGAGGCCACCAAGGAAGCCTGACATCGCTGCGTTACGACTCCGGCGGCTTTTCGCTCAATCCGCATTGCAGCAGCCTTTCGACGCCAATGCGGACGAGCCATCGTAAAAAAATGATCGAATATTCCGCCCCCGACAGAGCCATCCCGGCGATGTAGCACAAGTGCGAGAGGATGTAGAGCGTTGGTCCGCCGATAACGATCAGCCACGGTGACCGTAGCCAGATGGCAACGCCACCCAGGGCGCTGATCGCCGGCCAGCACATCACGAAGCTGAAGCCGATCAGGAATACTCCCAGCAGAATGCGGAAGGTCGGCCGCTTTTTGAAAGGGTCGAGACTGGCACGCTCGTCGATGGCTTTTCGGATAAATCCGATTTGCGCCAGCCGCAGGCCCATTTTATATGCCGATTTGTTCAAGATAATTTTCCGATCAATGGCCTTTGAAGTTGGTGATAATATCTTGGGCCATGGACAAGGGCCAGAAAGCCGCGGAGCCGCTCGACAAGGCGTGGGTGGCTTTTGATCGGGTTTATTGCATATCGCTGAAGGACCGCTCAGATCGCCGGGAGGCAGCCAAGCGGGAATTTGCGCGGGTCGGCCTGCTGGATCGGGTGGAATTTGTCGTCGTGGATCGGCATCCGACGGACAGCGAGCAGGGCATTTTTGAATCGCATATGAGCTGCATCCGCGCTGGGCTGGCGGCTGGGGCGCAAAAGATTTTGATCTTTGAGGACGATGTCATTTTCCGCCGTTTTTCGTCCAAAGTTCTTGCCCGGGCGGTCGAGTTCATGAAATCCAGCGGAGATTGGAACGTATTTTTCTTCGGGTGTTTTGTCTATTCCTCAAAGAAAACAAACTCCCGCTCGGTGCTCCGGATACGGTATCGCTGCTGTGCCCATGCGTATGTTGTGAGCCGCGGCTTTGCGGAGAAACTTGCCGCCCTGACTTGGCATGGTGTGGCCTATGACGATCTGCTGCGCTCGCTGGATGACGGGAAATCTTTCACCTGTTATCCATCCTTCGCCTATCAAAGCGGCTCGCCGACGGATAACGACAAGCTGGCGAAAATCGATTGGTGGCGTCGCCATCTGGGCGGCATGCGTATGCAGCAGAGATGGAATGAATTCAGCATTCGCAAACGCACGCCGCTGATTGTGGGCCATTTGGTGTTTGTGGTGCTGTGCATTTTGCTGGTTATTTATGTTTTAAAGAAAAAGTGATCATTTTTCCGACGGAACGGTCGCAATAAACCAGTGCAATTCGTGGCGGGGCGTTCCGGAAATTTGCGAGCGGAGAATCGTGAACCCCGCTTGACCAATGGCATCGCTAATCTGATCGGCGGTGCGATAGCAGGCAAAGGCACCGGTGATCTTGCGCTTGAATTTGTCGAGATTCCACATGAACGAACCGGCTCCGCTCGGAAGGATGGGGGCGCGGAGGATTAGAAAACCTCCCTCATTCATCCTGGCGCGGATTCTTCGCAGCGTCAGATCGAGCTGGGCATCCGACAGGAAATGGATGACATCGAGAACGAAGACCGCATCAAATTTGCTCGGCAGTGACGGAATTTCAAAATCCGGCGCGCCGCCTTGGAATGCCTGGCCGCGATCGCCGAAAGCGAGCGATACCATGCGAACCCGTTGGGGATTGGGATCGATGCCGTAGACTTTCAACTCCGGATGCCATTCCAGCAGCGCCGACCCGGCGACTCCGTAGCCGCAGCCCAAATCCAAAACCGTGCGGAGGTTGGTCATCCCCTTCATCAATTCCGGTAACTCACGGAACATCGGATCGAGACGCAGCTTGAACCAGGCGAACATCCAAACGGAGGTGTGCAGATTCTGGTAACGCAGCTCGACCCGCTCCTGCCAGTTCTTTGGCTCCGCCGATGGTTTGACGCCAAGCCACGCCCGCAGCAATCGTGGAAGCACGAACCATTTGGCGATCAGCACGACGGCAATGATGACGCCGGCGACGATGAATATTTTGGCGATTGGTGAGCCCATGAGCGATGCGGCGGAGCAAGTATCGAATTTCTCGGCCGCTTGGCAATGGAACCGCGAAACTGGCGCAGCTCAGGTAATGGACCAAGCCACTGGCCCAGCGTGATACAATGCCGCCATGCGTCGGTTTAGGCGGTGGTTTCTGAATGGTCTGGCAATTGTGTCTGGCATCTTCTGTCTTTCGACGGCATTCCTCACTTTCCGCAATCTTTCCGCTTGGGAAACTTGCGAGATCGGTTACCGCAGGTGGCCATCCCAGCACGAAAGTTGGGGCGGCGGAATCGAACTCCAGGCGTCGGACAAGATCATGGGCTTTTCTTATTTCGCGCAAGACCAAATGTACAGAAAATTTGAACCAAGTTTTGAGGCGTTTCAGGCGGTTTATCCACTGGGGATGAGGTTGGTGTACAAGCGGGAGAACCAAACATTCGACCTGGCTCCGAGGCATTACGGCTTCGATTATCATTATTGGCCTACCGACAACCCCGACGGATGGAGGCGAATCGCCGAATTGGACCTGCCCGCTTGGTTCGTAATCCTTGTCACGGCGATTTTACCCGCCATGCGTTTGCTTGGTTACCGGAGGTATCGACGGTATCGACATCGCATCGCCGCCGGCCTTTGCTTGTCATGCGGCTATGATCTCCGCGCCACGCCGGATCGTTGTCCCGAGTGCGGGACGCCGATTAAGAAAGCCGTTCATGCGAAATGATGGGGTTAGCTATGCGTCGGTTTGGACGATGGATGTTTAATGGGCTGTCGGTGCTGTCGCTGGTGCTGTGCGTGGCGACGATTGGGCTGTGGATCGACTCCCGTTCCAAGATTGATGGGTTTTATTTTCAGCATTGGGAATTCAACGGTGATCTGAGCCGATCGCGGGATGATGAGATTTTCGCTGGCACCACCTACCCAGGGCAGATACATGTGGGCGAGATATTCGTCCAAGGTGATATCGGCGACTGGAACCCCTCGTATCACAAGCAAGACGGTGACCACGCGGTACATCTGTCGTTCGATCGCCGGCCGTTGAAAGCCAAGGGCCCCCTGCAGCAGCGCGATCAAAATCAGATGAATTGGATCAACCGGCTCGGATTCGATTTTTCCGGGAGGATCCTGCGCGGTGACCTTCGGCCGGCGAATTTGAAGGGCATTGGTGTCTCTCGAAACTGGGGCCTTATTTTCCCTATCTGGTCGCTGGTCGTGTTGTTTTCGATTATGCCGTTACTGGGGATGTTCAGGGTTCGCAGGTATCTGAGAGCCCGGCGTCGAATGCGCGCCGGGCAATGCCGGCGCTGCGGATATGATCTCCGCGCCACGCCCGATCGTTGTCCGGAGTGCGGGATGGCGGTGAAGATTTCGAGCTGACCCCACTCCGCGAGCAAGCTCGCGGCTACACCGGGGAATGAAGTGGTGATTTGCCCGCCTTGGGGAGATGTGTATATTTCACACCGGCAGGCGCATTTTCGGGGGAGTGGGACATGCACTTTGGCAGACGATACCCCGGACATTGCCTTGGTCGTGGGTGGCAGCCGAGGAATCGGCAGGGCCATTGCGATTCGGCTGGCCAAGTGCGGCTGCGATATCTGGCTTAGTTACCGAAGCAATCACGAGATGGCGCTGCAGACGCAGCGCGAGATCGAGCAACTGGGGCGGCGATGCGAACTGCTTTGCTTTGATGTCAGCGATCATGCGGCGACGGAAAAGGCGCTCCGCGATCGGGCTGAGGAAACGGCCCCGGCCATTGTCGTATTTAACGCTGGAATCACCCGGGATGGCCTTTTGGTTTTTATGAAGCCTGATGAGTGGGGCGATGTGATTCGCACGGATCTCGACGGTTTCTATAATGTGGTCAATAGCGTGCTTTTTTCGATGCTGCGTGCCCGGCGTGGGCGGATCGTGGCCGTGGCGTCGATTTCGGGACAAGTGGGCCAGGCCGGCCAGGTGAATTATTCAGCGGCGAAAGCGGGATTGATCGGGGCATGCAAAGCGCTGGCACGGGAAGTCGGCAAGCGAAATATCCTAGTCAACGTCGTGGCTCCGGGATTGATCGAGACGGATATGACCGCCGGGTTGCCGATCGAGAAAATCCTGCCGATGATTCCGCTGGGGCGTATTGGCAAGGTCGATGACGTTGCCTCAGTGGTGCAGTTTCTCTGTTGCGAGCAGTCGATGTACATTACAGGGCAGGTGATCGGCATCAATGGGGGCTTGGCGACATGAGTTTGAAAAGCGGTAGCCATGAAGCAATGGGATTGCATCGTTGTGGGCGCTGGGATCACGGGACTCACCGTGGCGCGCATCCTCTCGCAATGCGGCAAGAGCGTATTGCTTCTGGAAAAGGCGTCGATTCTGGGCGGTTCGCTGGCCCGGTTTCGGGTCGAGGGGATTCCGTTTGACGTTGGATTCCATTTCACCGGCGGCTTCAATGATGAAGGCAACGGTGTATTGGATGAGATACTGTCGCTGCTTGGCGTCCGGGAACAGATTAGGCCAATTTATTTTCCGCGCGATGCGTGCCATCGCATGCTGTTTCCTTCCGAGGGAATCAATTATGCCATCCCCTGCGGCGCAGCGGCTGTCCGTGAAAAACTAAAGCGTGATTTCCCGCGGCACAAGGACGGCCTGGACCGCTATTTCGACCGCTTTCAGGCCGTCGTTGATGCGACGCCGACGCTGGCGGTTTCGGGATTCGATGACTTTCCGGTTCCGCTTGATGATGACCGAGTCTCACTGCAAACGGTGCTGGACGAATACGTTCCCGATCGGCTTTTGCAGACGATTCTGGGTGGGTTGTGCCTCTGTTACGGAACCTCTCCGCGGGAGGCGTCGTTCGCTACGCATTGCCGGGTGAGTTTCGGATTGCAGGATTCACTGGCCAGGACGGAAGATGGTGGCGACGCTTTTGTCGATGCACTGGTGGATGTGCTGAAAAAGGATCGGGTCGATATCCGCACACGTTGTACGATCTCGCAATGTGCGGACATCACGGACCGCAAGGCGATGCGTTTTGTGCTCAGCGATGGATCGGAAGTCGGGGCCGGGGCGTGCATTTTCACCATGCATCCACGCAGCATTCTTTCCATTTTGCCCAAGGAGCATTTATCCAAGGCGTTTCAAAATCGCGTTCAGGATTTCCAGCCAAGCAATGGATTTTTCACGGTCTATGGAGCGCTGGATCAGCCACCCGAAGCGGAAGCGGTGACGCTGGCTTCAATCCTGCCGGACATGGATCTGAATGACATATTGACGTGCCGTTCTCCTGATCCGGTGGACAGCGCGATGATGGTGCTGCGAAGCCGGGAGCGCGGGGCGGCCGGGCCAGTGACGACGGTGACATCGCTGGAGGTGGCGTTCGCTGAATCGACGGCACACTGGGCGCAGAGCACCTTGAAACGGCGTGCGCCGGCGTATTACGAATACAAACGCCAGCGCACCGAATCGATGGTGCGGCGGATTAACGAGCATGTTCCCGAATGCCGGGGGATGCGGGTGATCGATTCCGCTTCAACGCTGACGTACCGTGATTATCTGCATAGTCCCGATGGCAGTGCTTACGGGATTCGGCAAATGATGGGCCAAATCAATCTTGCCGGCCGGTTGCCGATCAACAATCTTTATTGTGCGGGGCAAAGCGCCTTGTTGCCGGGCGTGCTGGGGGGGATGACGTCGGCATTTTTCGTCAGCCGAAGCATCCTGGGCCGCAATGTGTTCCGGGAGTACATCGCAGGCAAAGCATGTTGTTCAACCGTGCAGTGATAACCGGCTACGGCGTGGTCACTCCCATCGGATATTCGGTAGCGGAGATGATGCAGGGCCTGGATCAAGGAGCCTGCGGAACGCAAAGGATGCCGGCGAGTTGGAATCGCTTCGGCCGGCTGCAATGTCAGGTGGGGGCTCCCGTCGAATTGCGCGATCCCAAAGGGATTCCCCGATCCGCACGCCGCACGATGAGCACGATGAGCATTTTCGCCGTGCAGGCGTCGGTGCAGGCGCTGCAACATGCAGGTATCGATCCGGCGTCGATTGCCGACAATCCGGGATTCGGCTGCATCATGGGCTCCACCACCGGCAGCCCGCAGGCATTGACGCAAACCTATGAAACCCTCTTTTCGAAAAATGAATATGCGATGCTGGGCGCGTCGGAATTTTTTCGCTGCGTTTCGCATACCGTCGCCATGAATGTCGCGCAGTATCTGGGAATTAAAGGCGTGGTGTCGGCCACCTCGGCGGCGTGCGCTTCGGGTTTGCAGGCGGTCGGAGCCGCTTATGATCAGATTCGCCTGGGACGCCAGCAAGTCATCCTCTGCGGCGGCGCGGAAGAATTGCACGAAACCGTGGTCGGTTCGTTCGACATCCTGTATGCCGCTTCGAGCAAATTCAACGATTCTCCCTCGCAAACGCCGCGGCCTTTTGATGCCCAGCGTGACGGCCTGGTCTGCGGCGAGGGAGCCGGCGTCATCGTGATGGAGGAATACGAACACGCCAAACGCCGCGGGGCAAATATCCTGGCGGAAGTGGTCGGATATCACACGTGCAGCAACGGCATTCATGTGAGCCAGTCGGATGATCTGTCGATGACCACGTGCATGAATACGGCGTTGGAATCCGGTGGATTGAAGGCAAATGACATCGGTTATGTCAGCGCGCACGCCACCGGAACGCAGCAGGGCGATGCGGCGGAAGCGAGGGCGATTGCGGCGGTGTTCGGCGACGCCGTGCCGGTCAGCAGCCTGAAGGGAAACATGGGCCACACACTCGGCGCTTCCGGTCCGATCGAGCTGGCGGCCACCATCGAAATGATGCATTCGCAGATGATTTATCCCACGCGCAATCTCAAGGAAATCGATCCGCTGTGCGCTGGGATTGCGCATGTCACCCAAAAAACGCCGCATAAATTCACGACGTTTCTCAAGAACAGTTTCGCTTTTGGAGGTATCAATTCTGCTATTGCCTGCTCTTTGGTGCGGTGATATATTTTCGGCGCGTGCGCGGCGGACTCAACCATTTCCTAGAGCGTATTACCATGAGACAAAAGTTACTTGCATTGATGACCGTTTTGGCTTTGCTTCCGTTGTTTGTCGGGTGCAGTTCCAATGATTCGGGCTCTTCCAAGACGGAAGCGGCCGCCACCCAGCCTGCCAAGATTCCGATTCCACCGGACAGTCCATTTGCCAAAATCAAAGTGGGCATGAGCGAAGGGGAAGTTGTGTCCATTCTGGGCCAGCCGACATTTGCAGGTGCGTACGCCACCGGCAAGAACTTCATCCCGTTCCACTTCAGCGGCAGCGACAATGTCCGCAAGGCGATGCACTACAAAGGCCAGGGCATCATTGTTGTTTCCAACGATAGTGCATATTCGTCGGGCTACAGCGTAAGTGACATCGAGTACGATCCGAACGAGCCGGGCTTTGACAAATAGCTACGATGTCGCGGTGATCGGCGCCGGGCCGGCCGGTGTTGCCGCCGCCGCCGCTGCGGGGAATGCCGCCAGCGTTGTCCTCATTGAAAGCACAAAGCGCTTCGGTGGTTCCGTTACCGCCGCCATGCACCGCTGCATGTGCGGGCTTTATTGTCAGGCCCCGCAAAATGTCCTGGATACCCTGAACGATTCGGCCCAGCGCCGCATCGTCCAAAAAATGTCGCTCAAAGACCCGGCTTCAGTGCGGCCTCGGCAATTCGGCAAGGCGTGGGTACTGGAATTCCCGGCACAGGCGTGGGAATCCTCGCTTTTAGAACTCTGCACCGAAGCCAAGGTCGATCTGCAAATGCAATGTCGGGTCACGGCTCTGCGGCGGGAGGGGTCGCGTGTCGCCGCCATTGAAGTGCAAAACCCGGTGAGCCAATGGATCGAAGCGAAGGCGGTCATTGACTGCACTGGAGGCGGTCATATTCTGCGGCTAGCCGGCGAAGATACATACCACCCGCCCGACGAATCGGCCGAAGCGACCCTGGGCGGCTTCGCTTTCCGATTGGCGGGACTTGGCGGCGATCTGGAAATGCTGCGGCTGCAAATTCCCCATTGTCTGGCCCGGGCGGTGGAAAAAAACCTGCTGCCCCGCATCGCCCGCTTCACCGTTTTTTATCCCGGTCCCGAGGACGCGGGCGGCGTCTGCAAACTCGCGGTTAATCCACAGCAGCTTGGCGATGGTGAAGCCGAGGCGTTTGCCCGGCAAGTATTCGATTATCTCAAATCGGAAATTGATGCGTTTGCCAGTGCGCGAATCGTGGAAATGTCGCCGAGAATTCTGCCGCGCGATGGACTGCGGCTGCGCGGGAAATATGTGGTGACGGAAGAGGATATTCTGCAAGCCCGCAAGCACGGCCCCGATGCCGTCCATGCCTGGTGGCCGATCGAACGCTGGAAAGTCTCGGAGGGTCCGACGTATGTTTACCCGCCGGTAGGTGATTATTTTGACATACCGCCCGATGCGCTGCACAGCGCTGCGATCGACAACCTGTTTGCCGCGGGCACTTGCCTTTCGGCCACCACGGCGGCGGCCGCTTCGGTGCGTGCCAGCGGCATTTGCCTGGCGACTGGCGATGCCGCAGGTCGACTCGCGGCATCCTGTGCGCTTGTTTAGGTTAACGCATAACTGGCGTTGGCAACCCGCTCAAATTATGATCCCGTCCTTGCTCAAGGATTACACGCATCTTCAAAGGGCAGAAAAGGCGGCCGCCGGCAACGGTTTGCCGACCATTACCATCGGTGCGTCGAAGGTGCGTATCGATGACGTGCTGTCCATTGCCGACGGGTCGGCCCATATCGCACTGGACGACAGCCCTGCTTTTCACCGCAAGCTGTCTCGAAGCGTGGAGTTGCTGGATCATCTGACGAAAACCGGCGAGGCAATTTACGGCGTCACCACCGGATTCGGGGCATCCTGCGAATCGGAGGTTCCGGCTGCCCTCGCTCTGAAAATGGCCAAGAACCTGATCCGCTTCCACGGCTGCGGAACCGGCCGGTTTCTCGACGAAACGGAAACCGCGGCGGTGATGGTGGTGCGTCTAGCCAGTCTTGCACAGGGCCGATCGGGTGTGCGGCCGATGCTGCTTGAACGATTGTGCGATCTGATCAACCGGCGCATCCTTCCGCAAATTCCGGCCGAGGGATCGGTCGGTGCCAGCGGCGATCTCACGCCGTTGTCTTACATCGCTGCGCTGCTGATCGGGGAGCGTGAAGTTTCCTGCGACGGCCAAGTGATGCCCGCCTCCGAAGTGCTGTTGCGCGCCGGCTTGAAACCGATCGAGCTGCACCCCAGGGAAAGTCTGGCGATGATGAATGGCACCAGCGCCATGACCGGGCTGGCGTGCATCGCTTATGACCGAGCTCGCCGCATCGCCCGTTGGGCCGCCGCCCTCACGGCCATGGCCAGCGACGTGTTGCGGGGCAATCGTGGCCACTTTGACGAGCGGATTTTCCTGGCCAAGCCGCATCCCGGCCAACTTGCCTGTGCCCGCTGGATCGCCGCCGACATCGAATTCACCAAGGATAATTCCAAGCACGACGGCAGAATCCAGGACCGCTATTCCATTCGCTGCGCGCCGCATGTCATTGGCGTGCTGCTCGATTCCCTGTCATTTGCCGGCGATCTGATCGAAACCGAAATCAACAGTTCCAACGACAACCCGCTGCTCGATCCCGACACGGGAGATGTGCTGCACGGCGGCAATTTCTACGGCGGTCATCCGTGCATGGCGATGGACATGCTGAAAGTCGCTGTCGCCAATGTCGCCGATCTGGTCGATCGGCAGATGGCGATCCTGTGCAATCCGACCATGAACAACGGCCTGCCCGCGGATCTGGTGGCCCGGCCCGGTCCCGATCAGGTGAGCCATCACGGATTCAAAGCGATGCAGATCACCGCCTCGGCCCTGACTGCCGAAGCGCTCAAGCTCACCATGCCCGCCAGTGTTTTCAGCCGCAGCACCGAATCGCACAACCAGGATAAGGTGAGCATGGGCACCATCGCCGCCCGTGACGCCCTGCGGATTGCGGAGCTGACGGAAACGGTGCTGGCCGTCGTCCAACTCGGCCTCTGCCAGGCGGTTGATCTTCGCCAAAGCGAAGGATGCCGCCACCGCAGCAAGAAGCTTCATCAGGCCATCCGGCATGTCGTGCCGATCAATGATGCCGATCGCCGCCAGGATTTGGATATTCAACGAGTGCTTGAGCTTTATCGAGCCAAAGATCTTCCCATCGGCGCGATTGATTTCCCACAGCCGTGAACATTTCAAAACCTGGTGTCTACGCTTCGGTCGCTACCGCCGATGGATCAATCAAACGATCCAGCCGCTCGAACGAAAAGCCGCGCGACCGCAATTCGGCAATAGCACTGCCGACGATTTCCACGAGCCGCTGCGGTGAAGCGCCGCCATCGTGCAGGAGAATAATGCTGCCATCGCGCGCACGGCAAGTGATGCGCTCGACCGCCCTGCGAGCATCGCCAACCGTGTCGAAAGAGCGCACGTCCCATGCCACCAGTTTCAACCCGACTTTTCGCAGAGCGCGAGAAAAATGCGGATTGGTCAAACCGATCGGCGATCGCATAAAACGGGGCGTCATGCCGGCCGCGCGCTGGATCGCTTCCTGCGTTCGGGACATTTCCCTGGTCAGGCCCGACGTGGTCAGAAATGAGATCCACCAGGGATGCCGGTAGCTGTGATTTCCGAGCAGATGCCCATCGGCGTTGATTCTGGCGACGACATGCGGATGCGCGTCGACATTTTTCCCGATGCAGAAAAACGCCGCCGGGACTTTTTCGGTTTGAAGCAAATCGAGCAACATCGGCGTCGCGGCGGGATCGGGTCCATCATCAAACGTCAGGGCAACTTGCCTGCGGCCCGGCACGCCACGGCAAATGGATTTGCAATAAAACTGCATCCGGGCATCGACCATGCCCCAGGTACACAGGGACAGGTAAATAATCCAGATGCCAATAACGATCCAACCCCCGATGTGTAAGCCGAACAATAGTGTGGCCGCACTCTCGACGGTGATGGCGAGAATGGTTGTGACGGCGAATCGGCTCATGCTTCACGAGAAAATAACCCAGCGACGACCCGTGGCCGGCGCGGCGGGGCGAATCGTGATCGTTTCACTCCGACGCCTGCAGCCGCTGGAGCTTAGCTTCCAATTCCGCTTCCCGTTTGGGATTGGATTCATGCGGCTCTACGAGTTCTTGAAGAATCCCCATGATCGTTTTGTCCTGGCCGCTGATGGGGGCGCCGCGGAAGGACTTGCCAAAGCTTTCCCAGGCCAGCATATAGTTTCCCGCGCGCAAGGCGGCGTGGCCGTCGCGGTAATCCTGCAACGGCTGCAACGCTTTGAGATTTTCGGCAAGCAATTGACCGCGCAGCGGGCCCTGCATTTGATCGAGCACGTTCCAGGCGGTGGCATAATCGCCCACGGCCCGGGCAAAATTAAAAATATTGAACCCAGCGTTGCCGTTGCGAAGGTGCCGCACGCTATCGGCGGATTGAAGGGGCATATTTTCGTCCGCCGATCGTAAAAACACTGCCCCGCAGGGACCGTAATACGCCGGCCGCCAACCGGGAGCGTTAAGAAACGAACGCCAAAGCGGTTGCTCGTGAAAATCCACCATTGCCGCATTGGGGCCTGGATGCCGTGCTAAAAAGGCTCCAAAAACCTGCGGGTCCCTGGTGCGCTGGAACTCGTGCAGTTCATCGATCCAGTGGAGATATGGAAAAGCGCGGGCATCGACCATGACTCGGCATTGTGGATTTAGCCGCCAGAGCAGGTAACCGCCGGTGTCGTAGTCGTTGTAAAGGTTTGGGCCGAAGCTGCCGCGCGCCAGAAACTCAGTTTCATCAACGGGCTGGCGATAACTGATGCCAAAGCCAAACCATGCCGCGCTATCCGGCTTAAACTTTGCCTCATACGCCGCCCGCGCGGCCAAAGCGCCAAACAAAAAGCATGTTATCCAACCAATGTAAGGGCGGCCGGCGGTCCCGCGCAGCAGGTAAATCACGCCGAAACCGAAAATGGCCGGCGCCAACACGGTGCAGCGGACATAAAGAAAATACAGCGGCATATAGACAAGAAAGAGAATTGCCACCATCGGCCAGCCGCGCCGCCGCCCAAGACATGCCAGAACCACGCCGACGATCATCCAACCCAGAAATTCCGGCAGATGATAAAAAGAGCCGCCCGGCCCGGTGGTGGGTTGATATTCGTTGTTCCACGCAAAATCAGTTCGCCTGGGGCCCCGACCGAGCGCCAGGTCGACAAGCTGCAGCGGATATCGAACGCCGTACGGATTGATCGTCGTTGCGATCAGGCACAGACCCGCGGCGATCACCAGATGCCATGCCTCGCGCCTGGGCAGCAGCCAAAAACCGCAGATGGGGAGGATCACAACCAGCGGAGCCGCGAGGAAAAAAAGGCCGTGTGTGTTCACCCAAATCAGCATTGGGACAGGAATGGCATAGATCCATGGCAGGATCTTTTGTCCCGCTTCGGCGGCCAGAAAAACTCGAAAGCCGCAGAAGACCATCGCGTTCCACAGCACAAACGATAACATCGTCGGCTTGGGGACCGTTCCCACAATCGACGCCAGCAGCATCACGAGCATCACCAGCCATATTTCCGGCCGGCCGAGCAGTCCCAGATATCGCGCAAACCAGGCGAGCAATCCCAGCACCACCAGAATGGCCGCATAGCGGGCAGCGAATATTCCGGCGATGCCAAACGCTTTCCACAGTGCCAGAAACAGCAGCTCGCCGGTCCAGGCGCAGTAAATCGTGTCATTGGAAGCCGGCATCCAGGAATAAATCGTGTGATCGGTCCGCAGCGTGTGGCGATCAACAATCTGCGACCCGTAGGCCATCTGCCAGAAAATGTCCCCATCCTCGATCGGCTGCGCGAAGCGTAGGGCGATGGTTGCCAGTAACGCCAGACCCAATGCCAGTGCGATCCAAGGCGCTCGTTTCTTGGGCGTCGCGGGTTGCAAATTTGTCGGCTCTGGATTTAATGGACCAGCAGTGGCCGGCGTCATCGTGGCGATGGTATCGCGGATAGAAACGTGAGGCTAATGGGTCGCGCGCACGTGATGTTTAAGCCGCTTATGGTCGCAGCATGGGACTTTTGAATTGTTCGCTTCCGATTGACAGCTCGATTTGAATCTGCTTGCCCGCGTCAAGGTAAAGTTGATAGCCCGATGATGACCAATAGTAGTCAGCGCTGGGGGCGACACTTTTATCATTGACCTGCTCATCGGTTAGCAAGGGCTGAGAGTCGCTAAGCCGCATGATTCGCCAATGACACGCAGGAGCTGGGCCATGCGAGACATTGAGCTCGATCGTGAGATCGGCCCGCTTTGGCGTTTGGCGCTCGACAATCACCTTGATATGAGTCGCCGGGTAACCTGACCAGTGCGGCTCAAAAATAGCCCGTTGGTAAAGAGGTTTGATCACTGGGGGAAGGGTGCTCCCATCAGCGCGAACATAGCAACTTAGCTCGGCATTCCAGCGGATTCCCAGCGATTTCACCTTTTGTATATCCTGTGGAAAAGACGCGATGAGCTTGTCGCATTGCTGGTTGTCATCGTCCATGGAAGCGGGGCGATAAACCGTGTCGATGAGGGCAAGAAGTTGCGTGGCAACGACCTCCCGCTCGGACCCTTTCTGGTCGGGGGGAATCATGGCCATTAATTTCGCCCATGTGCCCAGTGGATCATTGGTGGGGCGCAATAGTTGGCTGCGCCACCGAGCCTGCTTGAGGAAGGACAAATGCTCCTGCGGCGATTCTGCCTGCCCAGCCAACGAATAACCTCTGATCGGAAGCAGCGGAATGTCATCGACAATGACCAGCGGGAATAGGGGAAACTTGGTGGGGTAATCGGGATACCAGTCAGCCGCTCCAAGCATGGGAGGCCGAAAAAAACCCGGATGCACCACGACGAACGGATTTTCCTGGGGCGACGACGGCTGAGTTTGCGCGGCAGGCGCGGTTGACGGCGGCACATCGAACAGGGCGCGCATGACGAGTATAATTCCTTCGTCGTCGCCCCAGCGCGAACCGAAGCTGACCTGTAAATACTCATCCAGCACGGCAACGCCGATTTGCTTGCCGAGCGGCTGAAGCGCATTGACGGCGGCGATCGTGTCCCGGGGATTGAAATGATTGCCGTCGAGCATCGCCCCGCCGGTCCGAGCCAGCAGACGCAGAAGCCGGCGAAGTTTCGGCTCGCCAAGCTGCGCAACCAAATCGTCGGCGCCGGATGTCCCCGAGAGATATTGCACATGGTTATTAACGTCGATGGTGATTGTCCCGAGGGTGGCAAAGCCGAGGTGGGAATCGGTGCCATAGCCCCAAATCTCGCGCGTCTGAGTATAGCTGATGCCGCCGGGATCGGTCTGGGTGCGGATGTCTTCGGGCTCGCCGAGAATAGCTTCCACTTGCTCGGCGGACATCCCTTCTTTGATCTGAGCGAAAGCGTTGGCAAACTCATGGCGAGATCGCAGTTCATGTTGCGGCGACAAATTAGCCGTCGCTGGCGTTGTTTTTTGAGCGTGGTTGTTTGCAGAGTTACCGGCCGAGCAACCGGCTAGGAAAAGCGGTGCCACCAATGAAGCAAGGAACACGGAATGTACAAATTTGACCGACCAACGCATGGGCTGCCTCCGCCGATTACGTCTTGATCTTCGCCATCTCCGCCATTAGTGCGTGTAGATTCTGTTCGCTGTCGTGGAAGAAGGCCATCCACAAATCGTGGTTTGGCATCGGCGCGATCAGGTGAGGCTTGGCGACGAAGGCCACGCCTTGGGCTTGCAACTTTTCGTGGGCCACATGGATATCCGGCACCTTGAAATAGAGGATGGACGAATCCGGCTTCTTGGCCGCGGCGTCGCCTTGCTCTGGGAGGGTGAGCAGCAACCGAATCCCGTCGCAGTTGAAAAACGCCATGCCGGGAACTTCGAATAGAAATAGCAAGCGGAGCTGTTCTCGATAAAAGCGAATCGCCCGCTGCAGATCGGCGACGGGAACAGAAATCTGGCCGATGGTCGAGAGCGAAAATTCAGTCGCGGCGGTGCTCATGGTGTGCCTCTTTCAATGTCTTGCGCATGTAAAAACGCTGGTGGCCGAGCGGGTAATCGTCCAGCGTGCCGAAAACTTCGTAGCCGAGTTTCTCATAAAAGGGTTTTGCTTGGTAGCTGAAAGTGTCGAGATACGCCGCATGGCAGCCGCGCTGCAGGGCCTCGGATTCCATAGCGCGGACCAATTGCGTTCCGAGCCGCTGGCGCCGGAATTTTTCATCGACCCAGACCACCGAGATATGCAGCCATCCGCGGCCCGTTTCCCCAAGGCCGGCGCCGACGCTTTGGCCGCTGTCATCTCTTGCTACGACTGTGAGATCGGCGTATTGCTCCCAAGGAATATGCAGCTCTGCATGCCGTCGCATGTCGGCTTGGACGGCGGCGAGCAGTTCGGGTGAGCGAGTGGCTTCGCTTTCGATTCGTATAACTGCCATCGCGCGTCTGGAAACGTAGTCAAAGTGAATAGAGGCCAATTATATGCGCCCCTCGGCGACTTTCTTGATGGACGGTTCATCCAGCCGGCAGAGGCGCAGCGAGTGCTTCACATCCGCTCCGAGTTGCTGGTAAAAGCTGATGGCTCTCGCATTGTCCGCGGCGGCCAGCCATTCCACTCGTGGGCAGCTGAGCTTGACGGCGAGCTTGGCCAGATCGCGCAGCAATGCCGTGCCGATGCCTTTGCGTCGCAGGTCTTCTTCCACGTACAGATCATCAAGCCACAAGCAGCGGCGGCCCATGTAAGTGGAAAATGTGAAAAAATAGGACGCGAACCCAACGGCGCGGTCATCCTGCTCGGCCAGCAAAACGCCCATCTGCGGCGGGTCGGCGAACATCGCCTTGGCCAACATTTCTGGAGTGGCCTGCAGCTTGTCCAGCCAATTGTCGAAAGCCGCTTTCTTTTGGACGAATTGCCAAACGATGGGAATGTCTTCGATCTTGGCATGTCGGATGGTAAGCATGATTGCGCTAGCGCATCACCTCCTATTAATGGGGAGAGCCGCATCAGTCAGCAAGGCGGTCGGCCGCCTTGGCCTTTTCCTCAGATACTGCGGCAACGCGGTTGAATATGTCGAACACATCTACGTCCTCCCCGCGCTCGACCCGCTTGGAAATCATGGTGAGCGGAAAGAGCACTATTGAACTGCCGGGAACCTTGACGCAGGGGTCTCGGCCATTTTCGTCGACAACCATACGCCATAGCCATTTCATTTTCTGGACGAACACGTCGCCAAGTATGATGCCCATGCACTGCAGATCGTATGTTTGAGATGGATCGAAGACTTTCGCTGCAAGCACGGCGCGGAGGAGCCCAAGTTTGCCGGCCGGCGATGCGTAGTTGGCTAGATTCTTGGGATCGTTACCGAGGAACCGCTCAATTACGGCCCGTTGTGTGGAGAGCCGCTGCTCGTCGTCCGTTGTGAGAGGTTCAAAACGCTGCCCGGGTTTTGGCATTTTTTTCGCCTCCGTAGATGCGCCCTCCGCCCATCGGCGAGACCGGTGCATCCTGCAGGCCATCCGTAGAATGCGTAGTGTCCCGCCACCATGGTGATCGGTCAAACAGATTTCTTGGCCGTCCCAACTTTTGTCCGCATCGCCCGCGTCGGTTACACTGTCATATCAATCGAAAAGGATTATGTCTTACACCGTCTTAGCGCGCCGCTATCGCTCGGGGACGTTCGACGAGATTGTCGGGCAGAGCCAGGTTGCGCAGACGCTCAAGAAGGCGATCGAATCAGATCGGGTGGCTCATGCGTATCTGTTTTGCGGCACGCGTGGGACGGGGAAAACTTCGACGGCCCGCATTCTGGCCAAGGCGCTGAACTGCGAGAAATTTGATAAGCCGACCACGACGCCCTGCGGCGTGTGCAATTCCTGCCAGGCGATTGCCCGGGGCGATGACATCGACGTGATTGAAATCGACGCTGCCAGCAACACCGGCGTCGACAATGTGCGCGATCTGATCGACAACAGCCAATATCGGCCCGCCCGCAGCCGATTCAAGATTTACATCATTGACGAAGTTCACATGCTCAGCAAAAGCGCGTTTAATGCACTGCTGAAAACGCTGGAAGAGCCGCCGGGACATGTGAAATTTATTTTGGCGACCACCGAGCCGGAAAAAGTGCCCGCGACGATTTTGTCACGGTGTCAGCGGTATGATTTTCGCAATATTCCGACCAAGCAGATCGCCGAGCATTTGGCGGCCATTTGCAAACAGGAAAAAATCAAAGCCGATAGCGATGCACTGCTGCTGATCGCCAAGACCGGGGCGGGGTCGATGCGGGATGCGCTCTCACTGCTGGATCGGGTGCTGAGCCTTGGCGAAAAGCATGTTACCCTGGAAATGATCGAGCAATTGCTTGGCCTTCCCAAGGCGCAGCTCATGTTCGATCTGGCCGAGGCGATCGGGCAGGCGGATGTGAAAAGCACGCTGCGGCAGACGCAGGCGATTTTGATGGGCGGGTTGTCGGTCGATGCGATGCTGGCGTCGCTGGTGGATCATCTGCGCAATCTGCTGATTCTGCGGACCTGCGGCGAGGATGATGATCTGATCGCGGTGCCGGGCTTGTCGATGAAGGATTTGGCGGCCCAGGCGCAGCGGTTTGAGGTGATGAATCTGTCGCAGGACATTGCCATTCTGGAAGAATTGCGGCGGCAGGTGCGGCAAGGCCACGGCGGCCGGGCCTTGGTCGATGCGACGATGGTGCGGCTGGCGATGGCGGATCAATTCGCCTCGGTGGTGGATTTGCTCGAGCAGGTGGACAGCGGCCGCGGCTTGGAGCAAAAAAAAAACGGTGAATACCGGGTGATCGAGTCACCCGCCGCGCGGCCGGCCATAGCGGTGAGCGAAGCAACCGATGCCGTCGCCGAGCAAGAGGATGATGCGCTGCCCGCTGTGGGGAAAGTGTGGGATGAGGGGCCAAAGCGTTCCTTGGCAAGCATCATGGCCCAGACGACTTCGCCGCCGCCGGTTGTTTCCATGGAGCCGGTGGATGCGAATGATACCGCCGCGGTGTGGCGGGCCATGTTGGCGGTGCTCGGCCAAAAGGGGCAGGCGATCACCGGCCTGGTTTGCCAGGGGGAATTCGCCGGCTTTGACGACGATGGCTGCGCTATTTTGAAATACAAATCACGCCAGAGCGGTCTGGTGCGGATACTGGAGCGCAAGGACAAGCGGGATACGCTGACCGATGCGTTTTCCCGTGTGCTGGGCAAGACGGTTGGCGTTCGATTTGAAATTTCCGGCGAATCGGAGGAATCCGCGGATAAAATATCAAAGGCGGCGGCACGGCCGGCAGCCGATCCCTCTGCTGAACGCCTTACCGCCGAGCGGCGCGCGGAGGTCGAAGCGGACCCGCTGGTGAAAGCGATTCTGGATTCCTTCGGCGGCGTGGTTTTGGATCGGTCGGGTTCCATTTGAGTTGAAAAAATCAATCTCACGCAGAGCCGCAGAGAACGCAGAGAATTCAATCAACGTCTTTCATTCTCTCTGCGTCTTTGCGGTTCTGCGTGAGATTTCTTGTCTTAGTTTGTAAGAGGTTGTTATGGATTTCGGCCAATTAATGAAACAAGCACAGGAGATGCAGGGGAAGATGCAGCGATTGCAGGAGGAGTTGGCGGCCAAGCAAATCACCGCCGAGGCGGGCGGCGGTATGGTGACCGCGTCGGTGAATGGCCGCATGGAATTGGTGAAGCTGCACATCGACAAAACCAAAATTGATCCGATGGATACCGAAATGCTGGAAGATGTGATCGTGGCCGCGGTGCAGGCGGCGCAGCAGCGGGCGACGGAAAATATGAAAGCGGAAATGCAAAAGGCGGCGGGGGACATGGGCCTGCTGCCGGGGATGCTCGGCTGATCCTTGCAAGAAAGTACGGAGTGCGTAACGGGGGGTAGAAGTAATTAACGCTTCCCCAATTGTCGGCGAGGCCACCGCGTCGCCCCTCGACATTTTAACCTCCGTCAATGGTGCAGTGGGCATATCGGACCCGTTTTCAACATATCTCCCAGATTCTTTGAACTTACTGCTGTTAGGCTTGTCCTTTTATGGACGGAACCAATGGATCCAATCGAACAGGCCCGACAACAAACGCTAGTGGTTAAGTGCCAGCTTGGCGATCGTGCGGCACTTGAAGAGTTGTTTTTACTTCACCAGCTGGCGCTTGCGTATTACCTGCGGCGAATGCTTGGGCGCGAAGACGTCGCAGAAGTGCAGCAGGAGGTGTGGCTGACCGTCATCCGGCGAATTTCACGGCTGAAAAATGTGGAGGCGTTCGTTGTCTGGCTCTACCAGATCGCCCGAAATAAGGCGATCAATCGACTCACAAGCCGTGAGACGATCGCATCGCTTGAGGAGGTGGCCGCAGCCGAGCAGCAAGCGATGGAGCCGGAGCCGCACTTTCAGCCGGAAGATGCAGCCCGCATTCACGCGGCCCTGGCGAAACTGAGTCCAGCGCACCGAGAGGTACTGGTGCTGCGGTTCATGGAAGACTTGTCCTACGAGCAAATAGCTGAGGTCATTGGCGTTGGCGGCGGCACGGTTCGATCACGCCTGCATTATGCCAAGCTGGCTTTGCGGCGCCTATTGGAGACAAATTTATGAGCGAATCTTTACTCAAAAATCAGTTGCTGCAGCAAAACGGCGCTGTGCCTGTGGAAGCCGAACTGAATGTTCTGCGAAAGCTGGTGGAAAATGAGCAACGCCGGGCACGAAGGCTCGTGCGCTGGACAATCGGCGTGTGGGCCGTCTGGATCGTCATGCTGGCGCTGATGTTCGCTTTTTACATTCTTTCATACAGTCCCAATGCCAACGGGTCGTCGGCGACAACGATGCCGATTCACGGTCATCAGGGAGCGGCGGGAAAGGAAATGGTATTGGCCGCGATCATGGTTGCCGTGGTGGTTGGTGTGCTGTTGTTGCCGGTCGCCGGCATTATTGTGCTAATATTGAGCGTTCTCGCTCGCCGCTCGGCCGGCTCCATGCAGATCCGCGCCAGCCTAGCCTCGATCGATGCACGGCTTCGTATGCTCGGTGGTCATCAGAAGTCGCCGGGCATTTAGCAAAAAAAGCCTTCATGCTTGGGCCACCGTTTTCGGAGCGATTTGTCGCCGGGGATGCTGGGTTGAAGAAACTAGAAACTAGAGCAGTGCGTCCTCGCCTCTAGCGCGATTTGCTGAGGTTACGTATGCTACGGCTGTTTCCTGAGAAAGGAGCGGTCTGCATGGAAGCATTTTCCCTGGCGGTGCGGCGGCGGATCATCGAA
>Ga0302180_10000185_pt1 | contig 53487 bp, 70 predicted proteins | sample I_Palsa_E3_2_FD_200575 | JGI IMG/M metagenome (GOLD analysis project Ga0302180, IMG submission 200575) | Peat permafrost microbial communities from Stordalen Mire near Abisko, Sweden - I_Palsa_E3_2 | ecosystem: Environmental > Terrestrial > Soil > Palsa > Peat permafrost | place: Sweden...
AGCGAGGAACGGTGGCAGTACGACAACCGGGAGGAGGGGACGCTGATGAACAGTGTATATTTTGGAGCTATCTAATTACAAACAAAAGCTTTAAGCGGATGAATGGGCCTGAAGAAGTTGACAATAATGGCGCGTGTACAAGCGCCGTTCTCCTTTTCTTCGCCCCTCACGAACTGACTCAAATCCGCCGCTTTGACGCCGAGAGGCAGGCTGCGGCCGAGAAGTTGGCCGAGGAGTTCCCCAAAGTTGCGGACAAGGCGTTTGCCGAAGCTGCGGCGCTGGTCAGGCGTGCCATAGAACAACAGAAGTATAGCGCAAAGCGTGCTCTCGGGATCAAGCTGAAGCCGAAACAACTGAAGGTGAAGGAGGAGCCTCGGTTCGTCAAGCTATCGCTGCTGGCAGACCTGTTTCCGGAACTGGCCGCGGGTTCTGGAAACGGGCATCCTGGAAACGGATCTGCCGGTCGGTCGGTCCCCCCTGTTGACCTACCTACAGAGTCATCTAAGGGTTTAATATCTAACACCTTATTAGAGGGCGCGTGTACAGAGGCCATTTTGGGACCTGTACAGGTTCCAGCGGAATCCGTACACGCGCCGGCCGGCCGGGAGTCTGTACACGATCTCTTGGCCCGGCTGCTGGGTCCTAAAATTCACGACGATCCGTCGCCGGCATTGTGCGATCGCATCGTGCGCAACATGCGCGGCGCGCCGTTGGAACATTTGGAAATTCGGATAGGGCTCCGGTACCGGTCGATCAAGAGTATGGGCATGGTCGATGGCCTGGCGCTCGACGTTGGCAAGGCTTGGTCGAAGCTCGAAGCCGCCCGTCAGAAGGGCGAGCAAGTCTACCACGCACGGATGGCGCAGCAGCGCGCCGAGTCCGAGGCCCAAATCCGCAAACACTTCGAGACGGCCGATCCCACCGAGCGCGCCTGGATGCTGGAGAACTTCCCTGAACTGCGCGAGTTAGCGAAAGCCGTGGGAGGTGAGTCGTGAGCTGGAACGGTGTGTCGAGATGGCGTCCCAAGCCCAACCGCATTGCAAAGTGCCGCAACTGCAAACGCTCGTATTGGCTCTACGCCCGCACCGTCGGCCTTGAAGGATTCTGCAGCGCGGCTTGCAAAGAGGCCATGGCAGTCAAACGCAACTCAGCCATCGCCAGCGCGAAGGCAAAGGAACCTCGGCATGAAGAGTCTGCCTGAAGATCCGGATCACCCGGGTCACCACATCGATCCGGAAACCGGGAAAAATACCGAGGATGAAAAAAGGTTCTGGATAGACGATCCGGATCACCCGGGTCACCACATCGATCCGGAAACCGGCATCTGGCCGATAGCGGAATGGGGCGCGTCCTGCGGAAGAGGCTTTGTCAGTAGCCAACGATTCGCACGTTCGCCATCGGAGCAGGTGATTGAGCGGACTAACCGCGAAACCACGCGCAAATGGCGTGCAGTGATCGATCACCCGCAAACCGGAAAGGAGCAACCATGATCACCCACTCGCCGGCATGGGCCAAGGGCATGCGCAAGCTCGGGCCGGGAATCTATCTCGATAGCAGCGGTGCCCTGCACTTCTCCATGGGGGAGCTGGCCGAATCATTGGGCGTGCCAAACACTGAAGAGAACGCCCGCATCATCCAGGAAAGCGCGGAAGCCGCTATCCGCGAGGTCTTCGGCACAGGGTTACCCACAACTATCGTGGAGAGCCCAGGAGAGACGCGATGAGCATCCGCCGCTGGAAGCGCGTCGTTCGCCACGCCGTGCGCCTCGGAATGCTCAGTGAGCCTCAAGGCCGCGAGACGATACACCACTACCTCTGGCTGCTCCGCGCGATCCGCGAGGACAAGAAACAGCGTGACAGCCGACCCCAACTCAGTCATGCCGTGCCACGAGGGAGTCCCAATAAATCGAGGCTCACAAACCAAAAACGAAAGCTGAGGATCGTATGAACATTCTCGAATTCACCTGCTTACGTGCCGGCTTCACGCCTAAAGAACTGGGACTGGACGACTCCGTGCTCGAAGGCGCCGGCAACCAGCCGCTCAGCATCCGGTATGATCTGGGGCACGACGAACGGCTCTATCGAGTGTTCTTCAAATACCGCCGGCCAGCTATCCCGAAACCGAGGCCTCCGTACATCGTGCCACCGCCGCGCGACTGGTGGACCGCGGAAAGTGAACGGGAAGCGGTTGCTTCGGCCGAAGCCGCGCGGACCAAAGGAGCCACGGCATGAGCGCGCGTCCACAGAGGGCCAGAATCACCCATCCAGAGGAACAGCAACTCGATGAGACCTTGCATCTGATCGCCATGATGGTGGAGGACTGCGTATCATCCCATCGCTTCGAGGAAGGCCGCCAGAAGCGCATTGCCGAGGGCCAGGAGCATGTCTGCGTGGTCTGCGGATGCTCGGAGTCGAGGAGTTGCGAGGAGGGCTGTGTGTGGGCTAATGAGACGCATTGTTCGAGGTGCATATGGACCCCGTGATGGCGGCTCTCCATCGACCGGCCGTAGCCATCGTGCTGCTGGGGATCGTTCTAGTCGTCGCGCTCTGGGTGATTTTCGCACCAAGAAAGGATCGTTCATGACAGACACGGAGCTGCGCAGTAAAATCAGCGCATTCACCAGCCGAAAGCAGCAGTGTGAGGAGAAGATCGTCACCTTGGCGCGCGCTGTAACGCCGGTATTGCACGATCACAACCTACACGCCTGTGCGAAACCCTTGGACGAGGCGCTTTTTGAAATGGACGCCATCGAGCAAGAGATGGTGGAACTCGTGAAAGCGGACCCGCAGCAATTCTTCAAGGTGTTGATATGTCATGACCCGGGATGCCCGTATAGCATTCAGCGAGGTGGTGCGGTTGATGGCACTTTTGACCGAGGCCAAGACGCCGCACGCCAAGGCACTAGCGGTGGTGATCAGCGAGCGCCTGATCAACCTCTCTGAAACCGATGACAGCGGCGACATCCTGCCCGAGAGCGAGATAGCTGAGTGGATTCGGTTCGCGCGATTACTCAAGGTCCAGGACCAAGCGGCGGCCGCTAACGCCAGCAAGAAACGGCGTGGCACCAAATCCGGCTCAGTCATACCGTTTGGCGAGGGAGCGGGAACGCCGCGAGGCTCACAAAAGCCATGAGAACGATCTGGCTGCACGCCATCAACCGCAGGGTAACGCTGGCCTCCTACCTGGCTGCCGTGCGTCTGGCGCAAGCCAATCCTACAGTGACGTTCAAACACGGCTTCACCACCTGGTGGCCGACCACCGGAGAGGAAATCATGCGCCAGTTCCGGGAAGGGGTGACCGACCGCATCAACCAGGCCATCCCCTATTGCAAACGAGGAATTCAGTGATGAAGATTCGTAAGATCCGTTGTGAAGGCTGTGGAGTGGAATTCTACTGGTGGGAAGGACACTCGTTTGCAGAGTGTTTAAAAGCGAAAGAGTGGAGAGAGCAGCAGGAGTACTTAGATCGATTGGAACTGGATTTTGTGAGCCTCGATGTGCCACAATCGCGCGTCATACGTCATGACTGAGGCGAGGGTGTCCGGTCGGGGGAGTGTTTGCGTAGAGAGGGGGAACGATGAAAGCTGTTCGGATCTATTCGGATCGAAAGCTCAGCCGACAACAGATCTGGGAAATGAAGCGGCTGTGGCGCGACGTTCCCCACGTGCAATGCAAGGGGCTCTGCCAGGGTGCTTGCACCAACGTTCCACTGATGCCGGTCGAAGCGATCTACCTGATCGAAAAGCACGCCGCCAACCCGCTGCCGGCGTGGCACGGCTTCGGCTACAAGGCGACCATGATGCCCACTCTCGGCATCAATGGCCCTTGCGAGTTCCTGCGGGAGGGACGCTGTTCGATCTACGACGACCGTCCGGCGGTCTGCCGGGAATACGGCCACAAAGTGCTCACGCTCGACTGCGGGCACGATTGCCAGCCGTCCAGGCCGTTCACCAACGAAGCGGCCAGCGCGATCATGCTGTTGATGTCCTACGTGCTGGATATTCAGGGTGCGATGGCTGTGGTCATTCCCCGCGATAGCGAGCTAGTCTTCCGGCATCTGCAGGAATCCGTCGATAACCTGTGTGTTGATGTCGAGATGGAAGACGGCGAGGAAATCTCTGCCAGCGGAAACAGCGTGACACCCGAACCCAACTCAGTCATGCCGTGCAACGCGCGAGACGGAACGTTGCGAAGCCACAAAGGGCTATGAAGCTCACTGTCGTATTGGCCCGCTATCCTCCCAACACCCCAAAAGCCGGTTACCTGGCAGCCTATGCGGTATCCGAAGATGCCCGCCGCGGCCGCAATCTCCTGGCAGGGATGCACATCACCGGAGTGCCACATGCCAAGAACATGGTGAAACGCGAGCTGAACTACCTGATGCCAGGAGCGGAAATCACATTCGAAGGTCCGGAGGGAGAAGTGGGGAAATGATCGACGATCGCGTTCCTGAACAACTCGAGAACCTGGTGCTCTACGCCTGGGTGGGACCGAAGGACGACCCGCACGCCCAAGACGACCACTGGGGCATCAAGATAGGCGTGGTGCCGGCGGGCACGATTCCCCTGGTGGCGATTGATCGTACCAAAGTCGAGAAGGTGTGGCCGCAGATGAAGGGCTTGGCGAGGGGCACCGGGAAGGTGCGGTATCTCGCGCGGTTCGAGTTTGCCGGCGTGGTGCGGGTGGAGAAGCCGTGATGCCAGTCGTAATCGTACAAGCGCTTTGCCCGTCACGGCATTGCATCGTGGCGTGCGCGAAAGAGGGAGAAGACCCGAAATTATTGGAATTCTTCCGCCGCATGATCGAAGTCGCGGTTTCCCGCCACGCCATCAACCCGCATTGTGGTCTGTGCGGCGCGCCGAAGAGCACCTGGACCTACGAGGTTGGCGTCACGAAGTTTGCCACGATGGAGGAGGCGCTCCCGGAGATCCAGCGCCTGGAAGCTGAGCAGCTTGAACTGCGCCGGCAGATGTTCACCTCCGGGCGTGCGTTCGATGTGCTGCATGGGACGGGGAAACTTTGATGGGACGCGCGTCGCGCCGGAAGCCGGCCCACGTCGTCAGTCAGCGGGTGGCCGACAGTCCGTGCCCGAACTGCGGCAAGCTGCTGAGCGGCGTAACGGCTGCAAGCATTGGCGCGCCCTTCGAGCCTGGGCCGATTCGCTACAAGGGCCATGCGACCCTGTGTGGCTATTGCGGAGCGCTGCTGATCTTTGCCGACGATGCCGGGCGGGTGCGCGCGATGAGCGAACGCGAACGCAATTCGTTGCAGCTTGCGCCGATCGTGGAGCAGCTCTACGCCCAGTGGCGGGCGGAGCATCCGGTTGGAGACTTCACCAGGAAGCGGTTCAATTAGCCACCACGCCCGCAAGAACCCGCGTGACACCCAGCGGTCCTCAGTCATGCCGTGCCCGTGAGCGACAGAACGCATCGCAGCTCACAAAAGGCTCTAACCGCTGGCCGCCATACCCTGAGGCTGGAAAGCCTTCAGTGCCGTAGTTAGCGCCTCAATCCGCGTAGTGACATCCCGGCTCTCCGTTTGCAACGCCTCTATCCGGTTCAGCTCGTGATCGATCTGGGCTTTACGGGTGGTCAATTGATCGAGGGCGGTTTGCAGGTGCGTTTTGGGATCGGCTGCGGTGATGGTCTGCTTCCCTGGAACTTCCACGACCTTGACTTCCCCGCCACTGATCGTTTCGATCGTCTGGTGGTGCCGCTGGTGGCTCGCCAGGGCGGTATGGCTCTTGAACGTGCGGCCAGGATGGTCCGGGCAGGTCAACGCCTGCCGGGCCGGGGTCCGGGCTTTATTCTGCTTGGGCTGCTTCATGCAAACATTGTCGCCCTTTTTTGTCGTAAGCGGTAAAATTCCGGGTATGAACCAGAAAGCGAAATTCGTAGCGTTCTGCGAGAACAAACTGAAGCTCACCGAAGCCCAGGCGCAGATTCTCTACGATGGCATTAACGAGGACCCGTTGGGGTTCAAGGGCCAGATCCATACGGCGTGGCCGGATGTGTTCGAGGCTCCGGAAAAAGGGACAGAGAGCGCCAGACCCTAGAAAGGAGGGCGCGGAAGATAGCCAGAGCCATCTGTCGGATGCGGCTCCATACGGAGCACGTTTATTCCTGGCCGGGGTAACGGAGCGGGGTCGCATCCGATTTCATTTCTTGTGGAGCGGTAGCTCAGAGGCAGAGCGGCCGGTGTGTAGGGCGGCAGGTTCGGGAGGGTTCGATTCCCTCCCCGCTCCATTCAATACTCAAATACTCATTTGTTGCTTGGGGCTCCGCGCATTCTGGCTCTTACGTGCGCTTGGTCGCTGAGCCGCGCTGGGTAGCCTGCTTTGATTTCGTCAGGAGTTGGGGCGGTCATGCCTTCGCCAGCTTTGCGCGTTCCGCCCAGAACTTGTAGCGCGCATGTTCGATGGGCTTCCCGGAATGCAGGATAGCTTCCGCCATTGTCTGATCCAGGCCAGTCGAGCGCTCGATCAAAGCGAAGAACGCCTCCATATCCTGGACCTCGACCGTCGCCTGAAGATTTTTCGCGTAATAGGTCCAAGTTGGTTCCGTCATTCGCTCTCCCTCTCTACGTTGGAATCCGCCCGGCATTCCACCGCCGCGCAGCCTTCCATCCTACCGCGCGACTGAGGCGCGCGAAGCACCCAAAAACATCTCACGCAGTTCTCTGATTATCTGTGCTACCTCCAGATGGTACAGCCGTGCAAATCTCACAGGCCCCAACTTGTGCAGTGACAGATTCCCTCTTGAGTGATGCCCCCGGCATAGTGGAATAGCCTGTCTGTCATCCGCCTTCTGCGATAATCCCCGCGGTCCGGTATGCGCCGATTCTATATACCGCCATGAGCCGCAAACGGCGCAAGGCTGCGCCCGGACCCAGGCGAGATACTTCCGATCCCGCGTCGGGGGTTCTGAGCGCTTCCAGGGGCGAGGAATGAGCATATACGCCTTCATCATCGGCGGCCTCCGGAGATGAGCCGGTTCATTAACAGACAGCGCACGTCATCGCGCGAAACGACGTCGCCATGCCGTTCGCTCGCGTACCGGCAGCAGCTCGCGAAGAGATCGATGATCGCTTCGGTTTGCGCCTGCAAATGCGCTAAGCTTTTGGCGAGTGGCGCAATCACGGGCTGGCTGGGTTTGATACCATTTTCCTGGCCAGTTCCCAGGGCAGCCACCCGCATCGCAACCTCCGGATTTGGCGCGGGCTTTGGAGAATCGCTCGCGCCGTTCTTTTCCCGCCAGATATCCCACCGTTTCGCTTCGCCGCGCTCTCCGGACCGCAGGCAGATATTGAACAGCTCGTGAGGCCGGATGCCCATCTGCGGGATCGACGCGGCAACCTCGGGATCGAGAAACAACGTGCGCCCGTCCACGCAAGTGAACATCGCGCGCTGGCCGGACGCGGTACTGAACAGCTTCGGCTGTTGGTATTTCACGGCGAGCTGTACGGGCACGTTGGCGGCGAAGGCTACGATGTTGGCGGCCATTACGCCACCTCCTGGAGCAGCTCCAAAACGCGCTCGAAGGCAAGCGCCTCTTCGGCCAGTCCGCCGATGAGGATGGCCCAGATCACTATGAGGGCGGTCATCGTGTGGCCTTCTTGGGGGCTTCAAAGTGGCCGCCGCACTTTACCGCCGCGTTCATCTCGAACAACCGGGTTTCGCTGTTGACGGGTTCGGCCATTACGCCACCTCCTCGAACAACCCGAGCTGCGCGGCCGCGGCCTTGCGTACAGGCTCCGATTGCAGATCCGCTACCGAGGTAGCCGCCTCCAGCATGGGGAATTCGAACGGATCGGCTGCGACCAGGTTCCAGCCCTCCGGCGCTTCATTCCACTTCTGGCAGGCCGGGCAGTAGCGCCGCTCCTCGTTGCCGAACGGGTAGTTTGAACGCGAGGGAGTCTGACCGCGCCATCCGCAGGTGTTGCACTCGTACTCGGTAGGGTCTACGTCAGCGTCGAAGCTCAGCTCGTCGGGCTCTTCGCGGGGTTCGGAGAGCGGATAATAGCGCGGGTCCGTCAGGGTTTGGAAGATGGCCGTGTTGGAAAAGCTTGTCATTGAATTGCCTCTATATTCATCATACGTGCTTCTAGCACGTAGGTCAAGGATTATTCTTGCAACTAGCTCGAATAAGTTCTATACTTCTCAGAGATGGGAAGAAAAATTAAGGTGACCGTGGATGTCGATGAGCTGAGCGCCGCCGGTGGGCGCGCGCGCGCCGCCAAGCTCTCGGGCAAGCAGCTTTCGGACGCCGCCCGCCATGCCGTCAAGGCTCGATGGAAGAAGTATTACGAGGAGCACCCGGAGAAGGTGAAGACGCGGAGATCGGGTGCCAGCCGCAAGAAAAAGCTGCAACCGGCTTGACATACGTGCTGGCAGCGCGTATAATAAAGAGGTAGGGAAAAGGAAGTAATCAAAAATGGCAGAAGCTTTGACGACGCGCGTGACGCGCCTGGAAAAGGCGCAGATGAAAACCGAGAGGCTGTTCCGTGAAACGGATAAGCGTTTCCGTGAGACGGATCGACGCTGGCGCGAGACTGACAAACGCTTCCGCGAAACGGATGAGCGCATCGACAAGCTGGTATCGGGAATCGGCGAACTGATCCGCATAGCGGGGCTGGATCGGAAACAATGATGGGATGGGGGGAAATCCCCCCACCACGCCCGCAAAAACCAGCCTGACACCCCCGCGTAGCTCAGTCATCCCCCTTGACGAGAGAGAGAAAACGGCGCGAAGCTCACAAATACAGGAGGGCTTTTCGCAAGCGCCATGCAACGTACCAGACCAATCAGTTTGGAAGAATTAAAGCGACTCGGATGCGAACCGGACTGCCTGGATTGGCTGATCGAGTGGGCTATCAAGGAGCTGGCATCTCGTCGCGACGCCATCAGGTCCGCCGAAGCCATTCTCGAGGAACGCATCGAGGAGTGGGCGGACAAGATCGAGGGACAGCCGCAGAGCGACGCGGCGGACTGAAGCCCAGCCACACGCCGAAAGGGTCCTCATCCTCGTCGTCGAATTCATCCCATTCGGGCAGCGTTTCGATGGTATAGCGGAGTAACATTGGACATGCCGAAATGGCTGCAAGACATTCTGACGGCGCTTCAGATTTTCGCTTCACTCCTTCCGATCATCACGGTCGCCGCTGCCGCGTTCGGAGCAAACAGCGCAGAAGCGCAAGAGCTGGTGACGTCGATCACCTCGGACCCGGACATCCCGCAGAAGGTTCAGGACCGCGTGACGAAGTACGCGCAGATCCACCTGAAATTACTCGCGCGAGTGGCGAAAACCAATGGAACCGCCGCGCCAGTTGCACAAGTTCCCGCATGAAGCTGATTATCGAAAGCACCACCAAAATCGTGAAGCTGAACGGCTCAGTCATGCCGTGCGACGTGAGCGGCAGAACGCCACGGAGCCACAAACTAAAGCGGTCCAATCTGCCATACAGGCGCACTAGGACAGCTCGTATAAAACAACTGATCTACTGCTGAGTAGCCGCCGCCCATACAGCCATTCGACTGTCCTGCCGGCCGCTGCCCGACATCCCACCCTGACGGATCAGATAGCGAGTGCGAGGCGTGATGCCGCATGTAGAAGTTCCCATAATCGGCGACGAATCCGACGATGGGATCGCTCGGTGTGTGGACGTTCAGCCAGGTGAGCTGGAAACTGCCGGCCGTGACCTGGTTGGCGAGCGGGCTCGGCGGATGAAACAGGGGAGGATAGGCGAAGCCGGCGGCGGTCCAGGCTGAATTGGTGGTCAGGTTCGTCACGTCGAACATTTCCCAGGTGGAAGTCGAGGCCGTGATATCGAGCGAAGTGAATCCGGAGGGGCACGCTTGGGTCCCGGCTGCCGGCGAGCTGCAGGTGGCCACCGGGACTCGCAGCACGGTAGAAAGCAGCACCGTGGTAGCGTGCGACGTCGTGGTGGTGTTCGATCCAAATGGCGTGAAATACAGATACTCGATGGTCCCGGCCGGGTTCCAGACAGGCTGTCCGCCGATGTAATCGTTCTGCGTCTGGACCGCGTGCAGGTTGCCTGAGCCAGTGACGGCCGGGTAACCGACGGTGCCCAGATTCGACAGATTCAGGACTTTGTAGGGCGTGCCAGAAGCGTTGGTGAAACTCTGCGTGGTGTCATAGACCACCAAATTGCGGCTATCTGCTGGAAGCAGATAGACCTTCTGGCCATCGAAGGCGCTCGACTCGAAGCCTCCATTCAGCGCGCCTCCAGGAAGTGTGGAGAGATTGAAGTGCGAGAAATTGGCGATCGCGAACGGCTGTGTGGTGTCGTACCGGATCAGATTCGTATTCGCGTAGCCGCCGGCATCGGTGGGCGTGTAATAGATGTACCTGCCATCGAACACGCCAGTGCACCAGCCATAGGTAGCGCCCAGGGGCGAGGTCCCCGCGGTTGGAGCCGAAAACGAAGTATAGTTTGCCGCATTCGAAACCGATGTGCCGCCCGATCCGGCGGAACCGAAAGGATTGAAGCGGACGAAAACAGGATTCTGATTGGCCGCATCCGGAGTGTAGTAGACGAAGTTGAGATCCGTCGCGACTCCGACGAAGGCTGTAGCGGCATCCGCGCCAGGGCACGTATAGGTCGCCGGACAATTCAGCGGCAGCGTGGTCATGTCGAACCAGTCCCAGTTGGCCGCGGCGCACGTTGATGTGGTGCAGCCAAACGTTCCCGAGGGGCCTCCGGCATAGGCGATCACCGTTCCGTGGCGATAGATGGTCTGGTATTGCCAGGGATCGAAGCCGGCCAGGCCGTTCAGATACCAGCCGCCCTGATAGCCCACCGCGAGATGCGCGCCGCTGTCCACTGTGGGGAAGCCGGGGAAGATCGTGGTGCTTGGGGAGAACCCGTGCGAGGTGAGCGTTAGCACGTTGAACGGCGCCGGCGCCTGGGCACCCATCTGCGTGGGGCCTTGGACCGAGACTTTCCCAGCCGTGCTGACTTGCGCGATCGCCGGAAAAAGAATAGCAAAACAAAGGAATAAGAATTTCAGCATTTGGGTTACTCCAGGATTACTGTGAAAAGCTGCATGGCAGTCGCATTGCCCTGCGCGCCGCCGAGCACTGTAACGATCACCGCCGAGCCAGCCGTACAGGTTGCCGTGCCGCTGCCCTGCGTGGCAGAAGTGGAGACGCCGGTGTAGCCCTGTCCGGTGTTGGTAACGTAGATCGGTGTGCCGCTGGCGATGGTATTCGTGCCAGTCAGATAGACTGTGGCTGTTGCTCCAGTCCCCACCGTGCCGTTAAACGCCGTCAACAGGCAAGTCGTGCCGGCCGCTCCGGTGACTGCCGGACCGCTGGTGTATGTGCCCGATACCACGCCGTGCGTGTTGTAATACATCGGCATGTTCAGCGTTTGCGTCGCGGTCGTGGATACCGGCCGCGACGCGAGGCTGTTGTAAATCGCGGTAGTCCAGCCAGGCATCCCGACAAAGGCGATGTTGCCTCGGGCTTGGCCGCTCGCGCCTACGACCGGAAAAGTCACATTGAAATTCATCTCGAAGTTAGCCGGATTCAGGCTGGCGGGCACGGTCGGGTTGCCGGCATAACCGATGAGCTGCGTAGAGCCGTAGAGCAGGTAGGGCGCCGCATGAAAAGTCTCCGCAGTCGAAGAGCTGTACATCGCCATTTCGGCCGCGACCAGGTAGCGGCTGCCAGCGCTGAGCGTTCCGCCGGTGATGGAGTAAGTCGAATTGAACGCCATGGCACTCGTATCGTCAGCCAGATTGTCGCAACTGGAAAACAGCACCAGAGCGCCGGAGCCTCCATCCACTGTGCTAATGCCCGTGGGTAGAGGGTTACACGCGCCTTGCGTGACCATGGACAGGGCAGTGATAGCGCCGCCCACCACGGTGATTAAGCCGGATGGCTCCGTGGAGCAAGTACCGCCCGTGCCCGTCCAGGTGTCGCCATTGGTATAGCCCGATCCGCCGGGCGCGCCGGCGGGGACGTAGGCGAGCTGCACGACGCTGCCGACGATGATAGTGGTATCACCGCCATGGGCGCAAAGACAGTCTCCAGTCGGAATGGTTTCTTTCACCAGACTGAAAGGGCTCGCCGCGACCTGCGAAATCGCAGTGATGGCTCCCTGCGCATTTACGGTGAGAGAAACGGCTTCCGCAGTGCCACCATACGTACCAGCCGACGCGCCGCTGGCCGGAATAATGTTCTCCAGGGTCGCGCCCGGATTGCAGCAGATCTGCGTGCCGGGATTCGTGGTCGCGCTATAAACGATGGGCGTAGTGTATCCGGAGATCGTGTTCCCGGTGACGACATGGCCGCCCGTGTCTACCCCCGATCCGACGATGTCAATACCAATCGAAGACGCCGTGCCCGCGCCGAGACAGGAGTTGCCGGTAACCGAAGCGCCATCGGCTGGCGGCGAGTTCAAGGTGATGCAGTAGGCCGCTTCTGTGTTGAAGGGCGTCCAGCTCGTATCGATCTGGTTGCCTGTCACTGTCGAGTGCTGGATCAGGCTGTTGCCGGGCGTCGAAACGTAGATATTTCCTCGCACGGTGTTGGCTTGCACTTTACTGTCCGGACCGTCAATCTTAAGACAGTTGCCGACAAATCCGGTGCAGTCGATGGTGTTATCGACGATGCGCGTCTCGCCGGTCAACGTGGGGAAGTCTCCGGTCGTTATCAGCGGGTAATCCACCATGCCAACTGACGGCGTCCCTGTGGGAATCCGAATCGTGTTATGTCTCCACTCCAGGTCGAGACCGCCGCCACCGACGAAGTATCCAGCGGAGTTCGCCGTGGATTTCAGGTAAATCGAATTGTCGTGGATTCTTGCTCCGATATTGTACTCGCCATAAGCGAACCCGGCCGCTTGCAGGAACGTGCTACTCCGGATCTCGATGTTGTTCGAGGCGCGCTGCGGAAGCTCCACAAACGTGCCGTTGGCTTGGATGTTGAGATTATCGAACAGCGCGGCCTGCACGTAATTCGCGCTAAAGACGCCGGAGCTGTTGGAGCCGACCAGAGTAACCGTCCCGCTGAGGTTGCCCAGGGTCAGGTTTTTCACTTGCAGCATCCCAAACAGATAAGTTGCGGTCAGGCTGCCGCCCTGTATCGACACGCCAGTGACTTGGTAGGCCGACACATCAGCCGCCACCGGAGATGTTCCATAGGACTGCAACAGAGGCCGGTCCAGCGTCACTACGCCCGTGGTGGCATTACTCGAAACGATCTTGGCCATTTCCGCAGCGCAGGGATAGGTGCCGTTGGCGATCCAAATCATAATATCGTCGCCCGCGACGAAGTTGGCAGCCTGTGAGGCGGTCGTCGTGGTGATTGTGCTCTGGTTCGCCGTGGTCGGATTTATGGCGTAGTGAGTGGCATTTTCTGCCGATTCCGTCGTCAGGTCATAGCCAATAGCAATCAGAAACGTGCCGCCGTTGCCACTCGCCAAGGGACCGAGACCGCCCGTCGCCGATTGCACGATGGAAGCGTGCGCGTTCAGTTGCAACGCGATGTTATTGCAGGTGATCCGCAGATTCGCCCAAGTCCCGAGAACCACGCTGGCGGCTCCGGCCGACTGATAGGAATTCATCAGATACGTGCCGTCGGGAAAGTACACAGTGCCGCCGCCGTTGGCGCACGCGGCGGTGATGGCAGCCTGGACCGCCGGGCGATCATCCGATGTTCCGTTGCCGGTTGCGCCGAAGTCCATCACCGAAAGAGTGTCGCCGAGCTTGGAGGGGATCGTGCGCGTTACCGCGCCTGTGCCGGGCGCCGTATACTGCGTCAGATCGGCGGCGGGCAGCAGCGCGTTGACATCCAGAGGCGCAACGCCATTAGCCGCGCCCACGGTAGCGACGCTCACCCTGCTCGTGTCGGTAGGATGCACATGATCCGCGCGCGCGTATGCGCTGGATGTCCCAACCGCGGCCGTGCCATCAACCAAAGGCGTGACACTCGAAGCAACTGGAATGGTCGGGAGATTCAAAAGATCGGTATAGCTCCCTGACGAATCCACCGCTGGCATGGATGGATCTAAGTCCGAGGTCACGATTAGCGATGGGCTCAGAATGCACGGTGTCGTAGCCGTTGCATGAACAGGTCCCGCTACCGGGATACCCCACCAGGTGCAATTGAACGAAGTGGGCACCGACGGCGGCGCCTGCAATCCCACGGAATTCGCCGGCGGGGTTTGGGCGGAACCAGCCGTCATCTCGAATGCGCCTGCGCCCGTGCCTGAACCGATAAATCCGTTGCCTAATACGTTCGAGCTTCCATCCAGAGCTGCGTAGCCGCTGGGCTGCCCTTTATTGGCCACGTTCTCAGGGGTGTACGAATACGAGCCGGCCGGTCCGGTCGCTCCTGTCGCGCCGGTGGCTCCCGTTGGGCCGGTGCTTCCTGTCGCGCCAGTCGGCCCTGTGCTGCCAGTAGGTCCGGCAGGCCCGGTGAGGCCCTGAATCCCTTGCGAGCCGGTAGGTCCTGTCGTTCCCGTGAGCCCTTGAATACCTTGAATCCCCTGCGCGCCTGTTGCGCCAGTCGGTCCCGTTAAACCGGTATCTCCCTGCGGCCCCGAGAGCTGCGTCCATTGATCCGAGGCATAGGGCTCGACGGAGCACGCATCCACGCCGGCGCCCACCCAGATCCAAAGCACCGTACTCGAGTGGGCGCTCGAGAGCCAATCCGATACATACTGCCCCACGGCGTAGGGGCAATTCCCGGCGGACCAGGATCCTTCATCCGTCAACCCCAGGCCGCTGGCCCCCGGTATGCCTTGCGGGCCTTGCGGGCCGACCGGACCTGTAAGGCCGACAGAGCCGTTGGTTCCAGCCGTTCCTTGCGGACCCGTGGCGCCCGTGACGCTCGCGCCGGCCGGACCTGTTGGACCCGCAACGCCTTGCGGACCTGTGACGCTCGCGCCGGCGGGACCCGTGGCACCTGCTGGCCCCGTGGGCCCCGCCGGACCGGTCACGCTCGCGCCGGTTGGACCGGCAGGGCCTTGCGGCCCGAGTCCGCCCGTCAGTCCGATAATGCCTTGGATACCCTGCGGGCCGGCGGGTCCGGCTGGTCCAGTGGCCCCGAATACGGTCCCAGGAAGCCAGGAGGATCCATTCCATATAGCCGATTGCCCCGCCGTCGCGCCGTTCTGGCCCATCTGCGACCAAGGAATGACGAACGACGACGCCGGCGGCGCATTCACGATGACCGATCCAACTGTCACGGGAGTCGCGCTGGTTGGAACCACCCAGGTCTCTGTATACTGGCTCGAGTTTCCAGGCGTCTGGCTGGACATCTGCCAGGTGACCGCATAGCTGGTGCCGAGGGGAATGCAGGTGTCATTCGGGACCAGGTTGACGCTGAAGACTCCTCCTGTGACTGTCACTGGGATGGGCGCCATCGAGACATAGTTCGAGCCCGAGATGCAGGGCTGCGAGATCTGGATGGAGCCCCGGCCGTTCGCTCCGCCGAGGTCCGCGCCCATGACGGGCTGGGTCACTGTGGTGGTTTGCGCCAGCAGGGGTACTATACAAAAGAGCAGTATGAATAGTCGTTTCATGAAGGGCCTTTTGGGTGCTTCGTGCGCTTCAATCGCGCGTCAATCTCAAGGCTGTGTTGCGATTCGATGCCGGGTCACTTCCGCTGGTAGACTTGCGCTACTGCACTCCAGCCACGTTTGCCAGCACTGCCGCCACGTTCGCGCCAAGGTCCGCGCCGTCCGCGCCGGCCAAGTGATATTTGCTCGTTGACGCGAGAGCGCATCCCGGAAGATCGGAGCCAGCCAAGCACCCTGGAGAGTCAACCATGCCGACCATCGCCCAGTTGAGCGGCTGACAAGCGGTCTGCAACGGCTGCACGTTACAGGCGTGCGTGCCGCCCGCCGGGTTAGCCGTCGATATCGGCTGGAAAACATGATCGGCCAGCGGATAAATCGGCGTGCTCGCCCAGGTGTCTCCCACCTGCATGTTATTCAGATAGGTCCCGGTCGCCGGAAGCAGCGCGAGCGATGCGCCCTGAGCGTTGCCGTCCACCGCTACACCGCCGTACCCGATATTGTTCGTCACGGTGAGCCCCTGAATCAGCGCGATATTGGCCTCGCCGTTCCAGTACGATTCGTTGATGTTCGCCGCGATGGTTCCGTTTAAATTAACGCAGGTATTGTGGTCGAAGGTGATATTTTGCATCCCACCGTTCGACGGCGTGCCACCAGAAAGGACAAAGCAGTCCGGCGCGCTCGGCAGACTACCTCCCCAGTTGGTGTTCACGTCCAGAAACAGATTGTTGCGAAAGAGAATGCGCGCCGTGTTGGCAGTGACCGTCTGATTATTCGAGGCGACGTAAGGGCCGCCGGCCGCGTGCTGAAACAGGTTGTTCGAGTAGGTGATGTCGGTATCGTGCCAGCAGGTGGAAGTCGGACACCCGCTGTTATTGGAGATGAAGTTTCCCTGCCCCTGTGCAACCGAATAATCTGCGATGTTGGAGTCCCATAGCGCGCGGATACAGTCCTTGCATTCCATGTTGTCTTTGATGTCGAGCGTGAGGCCGGCAAAGAGCTGGCCGTACCAGCTCGGCTGCTTGTGCAGATAGTTCCGGCTGACGATGATATCCGAAGGAGGCAGCAGGCCCGTGCCGCAGCCGCCAAACATGATGTTTTCCCCGCTCGCTTCCAGGTGATTGTTGTAAATCAGAAACGGCCCGGTCGAGTCACACGCGATTAGCGCCTGCGCATCCTGGGAGGTGTCGATCATCCCGACTACTTGCGAATTGATCAGCGCGAAGTACGCCGAGTCCGCGTAAAAACCGCGCACCGTCATCCCGTTGCCCGAAGCAATCACGCGGTCGAACGTGATGTTAGATGGCTCCTGGTTCATGGCCGTAGCGCTCACGGCAAGCATCACGATGCCCCAATTCGGCTGGCTGGGAGTGCCGACGTTGCTTGTGGTGAACGAGAGGCCGGCGAAGTACCAGTTACTCGGAACAGATGTACAGGTGCCACCCGGAGGCAGTTGGCAAAAGCCGAGCGCCTGGTTCTGATTCGGAGATGAGAGCGTCGCTGTGAGTCCGGCTTGTGATAACTGGATCTCCTGCGTAGTGGCCGCGTTGCCGCCGGGCAATTGAGCCATCGCAGAAGTGTTGACCAGGATCGGGCTACTGGTCGGACACGCCGTGCCTGGCGTGTTGAAGTTCCCGCTCCAGGTGACTCCGGCATCGAGCACCAGGTTCTGACCGCATTGCGCCGCATTCAGCGCCGTTTGCAGATTCGCGCCGGCATGTACTGGGACGACCGTCAGGCCGGTCGGATAGTTGACGGTGACGAAATTCTTGGGCAACGCGGGCTGCACTACGCTGGCAGGCAACGCGGGTAACCCGGTGGGCGCGGGCGCGGTGGGAATGACTATCGGGGGAGTGACCGCCGGAGATGTGCCAGCGGGTCCAGCGGGTCCGATAGGTCCGACTGGTCCGACGGGCCCTTGTGGCCCAATTGTGCCAGCGGGTCCAATGGGTCCCGTGAGTCCAGTCGGTCCAGGAACAGGGGCAGCGGGAGGCTGGCATGTGATCGTGATGGATTGAGGCGTGGTCACAACAGTCACAACCGTGCCCGCCGCGCACGTGGTGGTTTGGGCGCTTACGGCAACAACCGCAAGCGCTCCGATGATTACAGAAAGCAAAATGTTTTTCATAAGCAACCCATCTCTACGAAAAAAGCTGAATGACCGGACGCTCTGGCTCAGTCATGCCGTGCCCGCGAGAGGCACACAGCCACGAAGCTCAGAAACCAAAATCCCTCTACCACGACGTGCTGAATCCCCCTGGTCCCACCCTTGCCCAGGAGTTCGCCGCATAGCACCAGTAGTAATTCCCAGCGCTGTCAAAGCTGATCTGCCCAGCCACGCCCGTGCTGGTCGAATGCGCCGGAGCCGTGGTCGACCAGGTTAGAAGCTGGTTGCCGTTCCCCGTGCGATCGCTAGCCTTGATCTGGTCGTAAGCGATATTGCCGCGCTGTGTGGGAGCGGGCGGCGCGGAGGGCGCATAGAGAAACAATTCGCCAACGTCCGTGTAAGTCGGGTCGCCATTATTCGCGCTGATATTGAGGCGAAAATAGCGATAGGCCGTTGTGCCGACGCACGTGTACGTCCTGGTCTGATAGATGCCCCATGCCGTCTGGGCGGTCTCGGTATCGAGCACGGTCCAGGTCGAGCCGTCGTTCGAGCCCTCCCAGGTCCAGGCGCTGGGCATCCTGAGCAGCTCGTTGGTCGCCTGAATGGCGTAGGAGCCGACCAGCACGGCGCTGCCCATGTCGATCTGCAGCCAATCCACTCCGCCGCCGGTTCCAATCCACCAGCCTCCCGGGAGTCCGCCGCTATAGAACCCATTGTCGAAAGCGTAATAAGGCTGAGACGTGGAGCCGTAATAGCTGGAGGCCGATGCGACGAATGGCGACTGAGTGTTGTCCCCGGTCATGCCGTGCGGGCCAATTCCGGCCGGGATGATCGGAAGCGTCTCGTACAGGAACAACTGCGCGATATTGACATAAGTCCCGTCTCCGCCTGCCGTGATATTGACCCGAAAATAGGCGTAAGAAACGGTGATGGCCGCTGGCGTGAAGGTTCTGGTTTCCGCGTTGGCCCATGCCGCCGCGCCAGTTTGCGTGTCGAGCGTTGTCCAAGTAGAACCATCATTGCTACCTTCCATCGTCCAGGTAGTAGGGCCTCGGACGCCATCGCCTACCGCAATGGCATAGGAATTGAGAAGAGCTGGTCCGCCCAAGAAGATCTGGAGCCAGTCAACGCCGTGGTTAGTGCCAGTCCATCCAGCCTCCGATCCCAGCGTCGCTCCATCGAAAGCGTTCCACGCGCCGAAGCCTGAAGTATTGAACTCGGTCGATGCCGAAGCGACAAGCGGGGACGGAGCATTGTCCGCCGTCATGTTGTTCGGGCTGATTAAAGTAGGCATGTCAGTTGTAAAACGCCATCATCCAGTCACTTACAACTGGTGGAACCGTGAACGTGACGGTCACTCCGCTCAGGGTGTAATCCACTCCCGGATTCTGCACCACTCCGTTCAGCACCAGCATCAGCAGGTTTGCTGTCGAGCTTAAAGTGAAGACCGTATTTATCCCATTGAGCGTTCCAGCAGGAGCGGCGCTAGGAGGAATCACGGCTGGCGCGGCGTTGTTCTGCGCGGTGATGAACCAGTTCGGAAGGGCCATTAGTCTGTTTGCCTAGCTGTTGATACGGGCGATCCTGAAGAAAGAATATTGCAGGGGAAGCAGGTAGGAATTCGAGCCTTCGATCATTTCCCCGGTAGCCGCCAGCACCGTCACTGCATTCGTGTCCACCGAAATCTTCTTGATCATCAGACTCGGCGAGATCATCGCGGCGGCCGCCAAAAGCTGAATGGTCACCGGACCAGTAGTCGTATCCACCAGGATGCTCTGATCGCTGGGACTCACCGTATAATTCGCCGTCACCGAGAGCACCTGCTCCGGCTGCCCGAAGACATAGATCTCGCGGAACGGCATCATCGCCACCGCGCCCGGATTCTCTCCGCCGTCCTCCGACTGCAGTGCCACCAGGATGGTCGACAGGGAAAGGTTTGTAATCGGGAACGAGAGGGCCAGAGAAGTGGCGGGGCTCGCATTATTGATGCCGCGCACGGGCGAAGCGAGCGGCTGCCAGTTGGGCTTGACCACGATATACACCGTCGTCGCGTCCGGAGTCACCGCCCAGGCCTGCCCGAATGTGTGACTGGTGGGGGTCGCCGCCGAGATCGGATTGGTCAAGCCGAGCCCGGTCCCAGCGACGATCAATCCCCAGTTGCCGACTTCCTGCGCCGGGTTCATGCCGCCCGTGCCGAACGGATTGATCCATTGCGCATCGGTGGCCGTCTGCCCGCCGTCTGTCCAGACAGGCTTCGAACGGATCGCGATCACATCGTCCGGGGCCAGGCCATCGAGCATGGGGTCCGGAGTGACGCTGAGGACTCCGGAAGTGGTGTTCCCGGTGATCGCGTAGCTCAGGACCGGCAGCGCCGATCCGTCCGCCTTGGCGAGCACGGTGCACGCATAGCCCGCCAGAATATCCGCGGTCCAGGGTGTGCCCGGCGTGCTGATATTGATCTCTCCGGTCGACACCGCATGCACCTGCACTCCCGCGATCCCCGAATGCAGAATGAACTGGGCCTGCGAAATGATGGCGTCGAGTTCCTGATCCGGAGCGCCCCAGGACAGCACGTTGTAGCGCGTTAGGGTTACGGTGGGCGCTATCCCCACGGCGTCCGCATCGTTGGTTCCGTCTCCCTGCCAGGAGAGCCTGGACGGATACATACCCGCGAAGATTGCATAGCCCGCGGTGGCCGGCTTGTCCCACCACAACACCGGAATGCTGATGCTGTTGGTTGTCCCGGACGGGATATAAAACGTGCCCACCAGCGACGGAAAAGAATAATTGCCGGCCGAGTCTTTGGAGCAGATGGCCACGTAATAAAGGCCCGGGCCTATCGATCCACCGGTGGGCGAGAGGAAGCCCTGCAGCGCCGGTTGTGGAGGCTGCGCCAAGCCTGGATTGTTGACGCCCACGGCGGTCGTGATATTGACCGTGCCGTTCCATTTGCCATCCGGACCGAGGGTCCATTCCGGCGCGAGCGCGAAGGTCCCGTCGCTCGGAGCGTAGTATGGATCGCCCGCGCGCGGGAATACGGTATTCGGGCAGAGGGGATTCGAGGGCCGGATCAGTTGATTGCGCTGCGGATTCGAATAGGGCGGATCAGGCGACTGGTTGGCGTTGTCCACGTACCAGTTGTCGTTGTGCCAGGCCGCGGTGAGCGTCACCGTGCCATCGTGCGCCGGACCCGCTACAGACATCACGCGGAAGAGCTGGTTCACCAGGTTGAGCTTCACCCAGGACACCCAGATGAGATTTCCCATGCCGATCTTCAGCGCCCGGATGGAAGTCTTGATCTGCAGCCACATGGTGCCGCGCGAGTCTCCGGAGGGGTTGCCGTAGAGTGTTTCTTTGTTGGTAATCAGCGCGAGACGGTTGGCCTGGTCGTTCGTGGGGCAGCCGTCAAAAACGATCGACTTGTTGATCTGCTGGCCGATGCGCGCGCTGTCAACGGAATCGACAATCGAAACGGAGGTCGCGGCGTAGACGTTTTCCGAATCCTGAAAGGTGAACTGCAGGCAGTTGGCGGTGTCGGTGATCGGGCGCTCGATGCCCTTGATCGAGAAGGCCGTGTCTTCGTCGAAGGAATACGCCACATATCCGACGGCCGGAGTTCCATCGCGCAGGACGCTGGCCACCGGGAGCGTGTAGTTGCTGCCATCGGGAAGGCCTGGCTGCTCGACGGCCAGCGGCCCTTTGACCTGGACCGAGATTAAGCCTGCCGAGTTGGGCTGCAGCAGCGCCAACATGGTGCGTCGCACGCCCTGCAGGATGTCTCCGGACGGCCGGCGGAAGGGCACGATCAGATTGCACATGTAACGCTGGTGCTTGGCGCTCGAATCGAGCGTGGCGACGGCCGTAGCTCCGCTGCCGTGCCCGCCAACCGCAACCAGCGTTACTGTCGGCACGCTGGTATATCCCGATCCCGGATTGGTGACCTGGATCTGGTAGACGTGCCCGCCGCCGCCCTGGTGGTCGATCGGAGTGACCAGAGCGATGGCCGTGGCTCCCGACCCTCCGCCTCCCGAGATGACTACCGTCGGCGGAACGTCCTCGCCCGGACCCGCCGACGAATCGTAACCGCCGCCCTTGTTCGTGACGGCGATCGAGGAGACTGATTCGGTGAGGCCATAGCCGCTGTACTGCGACGTGTAGGTGATGGTCTCCGCGCAATCGAGCGCTGCCTGGATGAATGCAGGGATGTCCAGATCGGTGTAATCCCATCCGGAGAGAGTCAGGATGTACATCAGCAGCCACGCCGGATTGCAAGTGAACGAGCCGGAGAGGTTGGCCACCGACATTTGCGACGGCCACTGCTCGGTGTAAGTGACCGGATCTGTATAGACGCGTAGCGCGGGCCCGGCGTAAAGCACTGTCACGGTGGGCAGGGATCCGCCCGAGGCGATGCTGTTGGGGACCACTACCTCGATCACCACATCGCTGCCGTAGGGCGTGATCAGGCCGCTCATTCCCGCGCGGGCGACGGTGGCATTGGGCGGCGTCGCCGATCGCGTGCCGCGGCCGATCCAGTTCCACCAGGCGACGGCCGGGTTCTGACCGGTCGAGAGGGTGCCGGTCCCGGTGATCTCGTGCGTCACCGGATCGATGATGTCGTAGCTTCCTGGAAGAATCGCTTCGCCATTGCAAATCACTTGCATGGCCTTGGTAGCCGCGAGCCCGGTATCGATCTGGTCGATGCACAGCGACACATCCATGCGGGTGTAGTTGCCGTCCTGCCGCATGTTGAGGATGGGGCAGTTCACCCAGCCGGCGCCGAAGACAATGGGGAAAGGATCGCCGTACTTGAGCGTGGCGCCGATGTTGTAGAGCTGGACCTTGGCGCCGGAGACAAAGTTTTCGCCCAAGCCGCCGTAGGAATTAGTGACCTGGAAATCGACGCCGGAGAAGTACGGAAGGTGGTTATTGGCGATGCAGCCCAGCCGCGTGTAGCCGCATGGCCCGGTATAATCGGCCGCGGTGAGCCCGCACCACCAGAACTGGTTATGGTCGATCAGCGCCTGGGCGAACTGCGCCTGTGTCTGCGGCTGGATCTTCCAGCAATACTGCTGGATCAGCGCGGACGGGAGCTGCTTCTGTTGCAGCAGCGCCTTGTACGTGGTGCGCACGGACAGGTGGGAGTCATCCACCAGCGCCGCGGAGTCGCAGATGCCGACATAACGCACCGCGTAGTCAGTCGAGAATTGCTGGCCCAGGACGTCGTAGAAAACCAGTGTGACAGTGACGATGCAGCCGCGAAAGCCGCGTCCGGGATACTGCTCGTAATAAGCCAGCAGGTACGAATCGGAATCGGCCAGGCTCAGGCTCAGCCGCGGCGGAATGTCCACGCCGGAAGCGTCCAGCATGGCCACGGTGTCGATGTCATCGTTCTCGATGCGGCCCAGATAGGCGGTCGATCCGTATGTGGGATTGCCGGGCCAGGTGACATCCAGCCGCGCGAGGTGCAGGAGGGCGCTTACCGGAGGCCCCTGGTTAGTCCATATGACCGTTCCATCCGTGGTGGTCGCTCCCACGGTGGCATTCCAAGTCGGCGCGGTCGCTCCGGAACTGCCGCCCGTAGTCACGATTTGAACATTGAGACCGTCGAAAACCTGGAGATTGATCGGGTAGGCTGTGCTGGCGGCCCACGCGGGTGGGTCATTGGGAGGGAAAACGAAATCGTAGAACAGGACGGGAAGGTAGGACGCGACCAGTTCTTTGGCTTGATCGATGGTGAAGGACATCTCTCAAAATCCGAATATGAACCACGAGCCGACGCACACGTAGGTGGAGGAGCCGTTGGAGGCGGTGATGTTGAGGCGGTAATAACGGAACAGGATTGCCGCGGGGTTATCGACGGCGAAACTCCGGGCTCCGGCGGGTCCGCTCACCCAGCCCGATGCGCCCGTCTGCGTGTCGAGCGTGATCCAGCTCGCGCCGTCTGTCGAGCCCTGCATTTGCCACGCTTGCGGCGTGATCTCCGCGCCGACCGGATCCGGCATTTGGATGGTATACCCGCCAACTAACTGAAGCGAGCCCAAGTCGATTTGCAGATACGCGGGTAATCCGTTGTTGCTGATCCACGCGATCGTCGAGTCCGTGGAGAACATGTTGGAGAACGCATTGAATGCGGCCGCCGGCTGATCGCCCGGATAGCTGTCCGGCATTTCGCTGGAGGCCGTAGCGACGTAGGGCGACGGGGCCGTGTCAGTGGTCATCAGCGTACCGCTCGAACTTTGCGGGCCGATGATCAGAGGCGAGCCGATGATCACGATGGCGTCGAAGGCGCTGCAGCTCGGCGAGAAATCGAATATCGCCGTGATGACTCCGCCGGGCATTACCTCGCTGTACATGCAGGTCGAGAAGTCCGCGTCGGCTTCGCTGTTCAGAAGCGTTCCCCGGTTCACGGTCACGTGCGGACTGAGGCCGTCCGCGCGGCCCGCTCCGAAGTACAGCGCCAGCGCTCCAGCGGGTACCGCTCCCGATGTGGAGATGGAATCGGTTAGAACAGAGACCTGCTGATCGCCGTCGCACTCGAGAACTGCCGGCGCGCGGACCAGCGTAATGATCTGAGCGCCTGCCGGGGAGCTGCCCAGGAGATTCACGGTGACGCTGCCAGCGGTGATGTCTCCGGAAGTGAGCGTCTTCCACGCGACTAAGCCGTTGATGTTTGTCGCGGTGGTCTGTTCATAGAGCGATGTCCAGCCGGTGGGCACCGCGGATGGTCCGTATCCCGCGGCGACGAAGAGAACAGCCAGGTCGCCGGCGATCGTTCCCGTGGGCCAGGGGATCGTAATACTGGCCGCCGTGGCCGGCGTTTGCGCCGTGGATTCCCGGATAGTTACGAATGGGGCCAGCGTCGGCGTAGCAGGCGGCGGAGGCGTGGTGGTTACCGTAAAGGTAACGCTTACGGGAGTGGCCGCCGCATAGGTGCCGGCTCCGGCCTGGGACGCCTGGATGGTGACGACTCCGCTCCCGGTGATCGTAACGGTGCTGCCGGAGATCGTGGCCGGTCCGGAAGTGACCGAATAGGAAACGGCAAGTCCGGAGCTGGCGGTAGCCGCGAGCGCGAAGGGCGCATCGGTGGGGAGATGATTCGGTATCCCCGGAAAAGTGATGATCTGTGGCGTGACGCCGGCGATAGAGCTGAATTCCTCGATCGAACATCTGAGACTGTTGAGGTTCGGGCTGATGCGTGTTAGCTCGATGCCCTGCGCTCCGAAGTAGCAGGAGTCATGCACCGCGAGGGTGTTGGGATCGGTAAAGGAAAACTGATTCACGGCGCCGCCCTGAGTCAGATAGAAGATGACCAGCTCCTGCACTTCCTCGTCCGTGATGGCCGGATAGCTCAGCGCCCATTTGTTCAGCGGAACGGGCCATGCCGCCCAGGAGATGCGCTTACCGGAATCCAGATCGTTACGGAAAGTCTTGAACGACGGCGCCGTGCCGAAAGGGATCTGCACCAGTACGCCGCCATTGATGGCCGGATAGCTCGGACCCACCAGCGTCGATGCGGCGGAATAGAGATAAAGCGCGTCAATTTCGGTGACAGAGCCGCCATTGTTCGCAGTGACGTTGAGCCGGAAGTATCGATAAGCGGCGCCTGGCGAGGCGATGGTGTAGGTCTGGAGGAGGGCGCCGCCGCCGGCGAATCCCCAACCCGTGGTCTGGCCGGTCTGGGAGTCGAGAGTCACCCACGTCGTCCCGTCGTTCGAGCCCTCCATGGTCCAGGCCTGCGGACCGTTCCCCGCGCCTGCATAGCCGCCGGCGATTGCGTAAGAACCAAGCACAGAGGCGCTGCCCGCTCCGGTATCGAGCTCGATCCAGCAGGGCACGCCCGCGGTCATCCAGCCGTTGGTTGCGTCGCCATTGAAGGACAGCCACGCGGGGTTGACGGTTGCGGACGAAACCGAGGCGACGAACGGAGGGTTGCTGGTGTCCGAAGTCAGGGCGTCCGGACCGAATCCCTGAACACTGACCGGGTTGGCGGAGACCGCTTCCGAGACGGTCTGCACAGCATCGAGGCCGAGCGAAAACCACTGCGCCGGATTCTCCGTGTAGGTGAAGGCGTCCGAATCGAACGCCATGTTGGCGTAGGACCGGATGAGTTCGGTGGCGGGATCCACAAGTGAGATCGACCAGGTGTAATCGAACGCGCCCTTCTGCGCATTGAAGAATGCTTGAACGGTCTGCAGGTCGAAGTAATTGATCCGGCGATAATTCCACTTGAACGAGTTCAGCAGGCCAGAGATGGCGTAACGCTGGCTGGCACCGCTCCAGAAGCTCATGCAGCAGGAGCGGATCAGGAGGGTATGCTTGTATGGGAAGCGGACCGGATAGGCGCCGCTGATGCTTGGGAATGCGCCGGCCACTTAGCCTCCCAGGAGAGCTTGGCGAAGGGCTGGCACGCTTTTCGAGCCGTTCTGCACAACGTTATACATGCCGGCATCGAGCTGCGTCGGGTGGTTCTGCAGGAAGGTGTTGAATGAGTCACTATCCATCGCGTGAATTGTGATGGTGGTTTGGTTGCCGACCGCGCGCGAGTTGCCGAACATGTCCGTGCCCACTGTCCCGCCAGACATGCTGCGGGCATAACTTACTGGATCGGGCCCGGTATAAGCGTCCTGCGCCGCCCAGTTGGTGATCTGCGTACCGCGCTGCAGCCTGGGATCCCCCAGGATCATCGAGACGAAGGAAGCAGCCATACCCGCGCCTTCCACGAACGGCGCGGCGGGCCCGGTGAGCGGAGCTATAGCCATCAACGTTGTGCCGACGCCCGCGAGATCGTTGTGCGCGCCTCCCCGGGCCATCTGGGAGATACCGGAGTAAACGCCCATGCCGGCGCCGGCGATTCCAATTCCAGCGCCTATGCCTTGTGAGGTGGTGAGCGTGCCTTCGTAGCCGCCGTTGGGGCCAGTCGAGCCGAACAGCATCCCGAGCGGATCGGACATTCCCTGCCCGACTCCGGTCATGAAGCCGCCGGTCGTGGCGCTTACGCTTCTCAGCTTGGCGGACAGGGCCATCATTCCGCTGAGTTTCGCGGCTACCGCGGGAGACGCGCCCAACGTGCTCGCCAGCGCCGCGGCCGCCGGCATACTGAAATACGCGCTGCTCGAGAGATCGGGCGCGCCGCTGCTGCCGGCCCAACTCGGAGTTAAGCTCGACATACCGAGGGCATCGGCCGAACTGTTGTCGATGGGAACTCCCATGCTGTCGTATCCGCCGCCGCTGGTCATAGCAGCGCCTGGAACGCCTCCGGGCACAAGGCCGCCGCCCCCTCCCGATCGGGACATCGCCATCGCTCTCACCGCGGCCGTGTTATCGCGCGTGGCCAGGGTATTGTCTAGCGTGGCATCCTGCAGCAGCTTCGAATCGGAACTCTTCGGAGCGAATGGCGTGCCCTTCAGCAGATCACCTAATGGGCCTTCCGGCATGTGCGGAATCAACGCGCTGCCCAAGTTCTTAAAGGCAGTCGAGGCCACGTTGCCGATCATCGTGTCTTCCAGGCCGTGCGCCTGGCCGCGGAAGAATTGCGAGATGCCGCGGTGGCCACCTGTTTCCGCGGCATTCGAGAAATCGACTACCAGCTTGCCGAAGGTGTCTGCGTCCTTCTGCGCCTGCTCCGCCTCCTGCTTGCGCAGCTCCAGGATCTTCTCTTCGAAATCGAACCGCGCCGTCTGTGCTCTGTTGTCGTAGTCGTACTGTTCTTTGGCCATGTCGAACAGATCGGAGCGCGCCCTCTTGAGGTCCAATTCGTTCTTCAGAGCTTTCATCCGGATGTCCAGCTCTTGCTGTGCGAGCGCCACTTCGCCGTCCGGTTCGTGGCCGACCATCGCGAGCGAATGCTGCGCGCCGGCGAGCTGCACATCCTGCCCGGCGTTCTTTTCTATGCCGCTCACCCGCTTCTCGATTTCCTCGCGGTCGAAAGTGTTTGTATCACCGAAACCGGCCATGCCTCTATACAACGCCAGATTCCCGGTCGAGCGGCCGGCGGCGATGGTGGTGTTCATGTCGCCGTAAGCCATGTCTGAATAATTCAGGCCGGCCATCTCCGGACCGTACAGGCTGGGGATGATCGATCGATGGAAGGCATAGGCCGCGGCGTCGTAATTCGCCGGCAGTTTGAGAACGGCATCCTTGTCAATCTTGGTGTGTTCCTTGAGCGAGTCCACCTCGTTTTTGTATTGGATTACCGCTTCTTTGGCCTCATCCCACTTGACCCTCAGCGCCGGAAGATCCTTCAGAGCGCCATCGGTGTAATTGGTGTGGGCTGTCTTGGCATCCTTGGTAGCTTGCGCCAGATTCTCCTGAGCCCCGATGAGCGTGTGTGAGTATGCCTCTTCGTCTTGGGCGCGCGTGGTATAGGCCGCCGGGATGGGACCGAGCTGAGACATGAAGCCCGCCGCATATCCAGGCTTCACGACGCCGCCCGGCGCGGCCAGATTCAGGCTGTTGTCGCCCATCAGCGCGTTCCATAAGGACGGCAGGCCATTCGCTGGTGTGGTTGTCCCGTAGAACCCCCCGGCCCCACCCAGAGCGGCGCCCACCGCGCTGGTTGCTGCGTTTTTGGCGCCGACGTAAATGTCAGCGCCCGGGAGGCTTCCTAAGATGCCGCTCGGCGTTCCCCATCCAGGCACCGCCCAATTCATTACCGCGTGCTTGACTTGCTCAACCAGGTTGCCCTTGCCATCGCCTATCACTAGCGAGATGACGGCCGAGATCGGCTCCATCATTTCGCGCTTGAGCTTGTCCCATTCGGCACTGACCAGCTCTAACTGCTCCTGGTACTTCATGAACTTGGCCTGCTCATCGTCCGTCAGGCCGAAGCCCATCTCGTGAGCTACTTTAAGCTCTTCGGACAGTTTCATGATGAACGGGATGGCTTCGATGCCGGACTTTTTGAACAATTCCAGCATGATCTGATTGCGCTCCCAAACGTTGGTCATGGCGCTCAGGTGCTCGGAGAGCGTCTTCAGAGTATCGGAGGTGGACGCCGTGCCATCGCGCAGACCGGCCACGTCCACGCCCATGCCGCGCAGAGTTTCCCGGGCCTTCGCCGATTTCTCGTCGGTACCTTCGATGGCCATGGTCAGGCCACGCATGAGGCGCTCGACGATAGTAATATCGCTGCCAACGGCTTTGGCGGCAAAGGCGAACTCCCCGACTTCGCGGGTCAGCAGTCCGGTTTTCAGCGTGACGTTCTGGGTTTGCACTCCCAGACTCGCAAACTTCTCCATGGCCTCGACGGCCTGTTCGGCACCGACGGTTATGACAGAAAACGCCGCGGCCACGCCGGCGCCCCACGGCCCCATCTTTTGGAGGATGCCCTCCATCGCCTCGCCGGCCGAGTGCAAGGGATCTTCGATGAACCCCTTGACGCCTTCCGCGAATTTATCGAAGCCGGGGTGTTCGCCGAGGTGCTGGGCTTTATCTTCGATCGATTGAAGCGCAGCATTCACCCTGGAGGTTGAGCCGACAATCTGCCCGTCTTCGAGGATCAGTTCGATTACAGTTTGCTTAGGCACTGGTGTCCATTACGTTGCCGGCGATCAGCGCGGCGCCCGCGGCGCGCCACATTTGGGACGCCACGATCATCCGAGTGGCCATGTCCTGGTAGGACTTCGCCACGACCTCATTGACCTTCGCCTCGTCTTTTGGCGAGAGCGCAAACATCTCGCAGCGCTGTTGATTGCCGGCCAGCTTGCCCTTCTGATCATCGGTCGGACTGATCACAATCCGCTTGGCGGTGGCCACCGTGACCCGGAGGGACTGCAGCATGGCTCCGGTAAGGGTCCAGTCACGTATAGCCGGCCGGCCGGTCCGCATCTGTTTTTGCACCACGTAGGACGCGCCGCCGCGCCGCGGCCGAATGGCACAGAGGGGCTTGGCCGGCTGGTCGTTCGCGTCGGAGGCAGCCTTGATGCGATCGCGCACCACGTTCAGCGCGATGTTGCCTACGGCGACACGCTGCGCGCGAGTGAACAGCGGAGCTTGAATGCGGACGGCGCGCTTGATTGTGATTTTGAACCCTGCCATTTCAGTCTCTCGAGTTGATCGCTTTCATGCCGGCGTAGTGTTCCGCTTTGCGCGCCAGCTCAATTACTTCAACCGCATCCGCATACCAGCACGGCCACTTCGAAGAGTCGGCGCCATACAGCACGCCTCCGCCGCCTTCGCGCACTACCCGCGCGGAGTCCACGGTCTGCATGAGTTGCAGAGTGTCGATGGAAATTAAGCCGACCGGGCATTCATTGGTTTCCACGTCGACGTAATATTCGATCTGGTTCTTGCCGCTTCCGGCCGTATAGCGCGCTTCCCAGCAGCGGCCGCGATCGGGATCCATGTCCGCGGCGTGAAACTTGCGGCAGTTGCGCGTCAGGTCGTCGCCGCGCTCGCGACAGTCTCCGCAATCATAGGTGAGGCCGCCGGCTCCGGACTCGCTGGACCACCCGCCGGAGGCTCTGAAGTGCCAGCTAACGTTAAATTTTCCTTCTCCGTGTTCGTCAGGCCGAGCTGGCCGGTGATGGCTTGCGCCATCTCCTGGTAGAGATCGTCGGGCCCGGCGTCGATCAGTGACTCGGCGGTGGCCGGTACTCCATCAATATCCAGGCCCGTGATCTCCTGCAGGAAGAACTTCACCATATCCGGGGTGCATTCCCGCGCATCGTATTCTTGCGCTTCCTGGGTGATGGTCATGATCTGTTCGAGCTTGTCTTCCGGGAATTCGATTTTGATCTTGGACTTTTTGGTGGCCTCTTCGCGGGTGAGGCTTTCGGATTCCATCAGCGCTTCGATTTCCGGCCGCGCTTTCTCCCGAGCAGCTTTAACGGCGGCCTGGTATTCGCCATCGAGCGGAAGGCGGCGCTTGTAGATCTCGCGCAGCGCTTCGAACTTTTTCGCCATCTGCAAATTGAACGCAAGCCGGCGCTTGACGTTGATCTTCAGCAGGACGAAGACCACTCCCGGCATGGAGGTCGATTTAAAGGTTCTCCGCGATTCGTAGTTCATAACCGGGTTAGGTGATCACCAGCACGAAAGCGTCGGCCGAACCGATCGTGGTGTCGTGCGCCTTGCCCATGAACTTCACGGTCCGGCGCGCCTGCTGTTTGTCATAGGTCGGCATGGTGACGCGGCAATTCTTCAGCGTGTAGGTCCAGATGTTGCCGGGGATGGTTCCGATCTGGTAGCTGATGCCGATGACCGGGCCCAGCGGATCGCTCGCCGCTGTTTTGAGAGTGTTTAAAATCGTCGAGTCATCGTCATAGAGTTCGGCCGAGGAGGCGACGGAATACAATCCGGCGCCGGGCGCCATCGGGTATACCGAAAAGCCGTCTTTCTCCAGCTCGCGCGCGAGCGTCACGTCGATCGAGCCGGTGCGCACGGTGGTGAAGGCGTTGCCGTCGAGCGTGATCAGCCCGGAGAAGCCTTGCGGCGGCGCGCCGTTGGTTACCGGGGCGCTGGGCTGTACCGGGAACGAGGCCAGGCCGCCGGGCGCGATCGTGTCGGTATTCGTGTCCGCCGCCTGGATGGTGTCATAGACCCACATGCACTCGCCCGAGAAGCTGAGCATGGGGACGTCGCCGCCGAACGAAGTACTGAACTTACTGCAGAGACAGCCCAGAGCGGCAAATTGAGCGGCCGTACCGGGGTTGTTGTAATCGAAGACGGTGGCCGTGGGGCAGCCGATCTCGTTCATCGTGTAAGTCACCGAGGTGCTGGCGACGGCGACGGAGGCCTGGCCGAAGAGGAGCTGCAGGAAGACGTCGCAATCCGGCTTGATGCCTTTAACGCCATTCGCCGCGGCCGAGAGTGTGGCGGACCAGGTGGCCGAACGCCGTCCCATGATGCCCAGGATTTCGCCGAATGCGCCGGTCTTGTCGGGGCGCACGATTTCGGGGTTTTTCGCGTCGCCGGAAAAGGTGGTGATCAGGCAGCAGTCGCTATCGGAGGGGGCGCCCGCCGGCGCGATGCCGAAAGTCGTCTCGATCGCGGGATAGACCCGCTGCAGCCTGGTATAAATTTGGTTTGCCACTTAGATGGCCTCCTTTTGCTCAGGAACGTTTTGTTCCGGATCGACAGGCGGGGACGCCTGTCCCACAACTGCGTTGGCCCTCAGCTCGTGCAGCACGGTGAGGGCGCGCTTCTTTTGCTCGGCGAAGTCTTTCGCTTTGGAATCCACTTTCCCCTCGGGAAAGATTTCACAGAACGCCGCGTCCGGAATCGCGGTGATGCCGCGCTCATGCAGGACGTTCGGGAGCTGCGCTTCCGTCAGTTCGAACTGTTGACCGAACTTGGTGAGCCTCTGTGGGTTGGGGCCGAGAATCAATGTCTGCGTCCCCAGAAAACGATAGGTCATGACGTAGTTACCTCGAATAAAAGTTGAAAATGCACGGTAGCGATCGCGCCATCCTTAAACCAGGCCCACTCCGTGTTCTCGATGCGCAGGGCGTGGTTATACCAAACGTCTCCGCCGTTGATTTCGGAGTCGCGGCCGTTGAACGTCTCGACCAGCGCGGTTTTGATGGCGTCCAGGTAGTCTTCGCCGTTCGCCAGATCGGCGAGCTGCGAGACGGCGACCCAGCGGTGAACTTCCCCGGCGACTGTCACCGAACCGGAGAAGGTGTTGGGATGCTGCCAGTTCTGGTCTTCCAGTTCATCCGACCAGATGGCCATGCAGCTCGTGGCCGGCTTCAGCAGCTTGAAGAGGTCTTCGCGGGCGAGCTTGGCCTGTACGAAGGTGATCCCCGCGTCCGATTCGCCGGCGAAGTCGATGGTGAAACTCGGAACGTCGAAATCGGTGGAGGCCTGGTTCAAGTTCGCCTGGAAGGTAGCGGTGAGGCCCGTTGTGACAGCCTGCCGCGCGGCTCTCGATATTTGGAGACTGATCATGGGGCCTAATGCGACACGGCGGCTGCCCGCAGCGGCTCCGCGTAGAAGATCTCTTCCTGTTCGAGCTTGAGCCCGTAGACTTTCATCTCTTCGGCCGGTAGATCCGTCTTAATGAGCTGCTTGTTCGGCTCCGGAGGCGGGATGCGCTCGAACTTGTCGCCAAAGACGGTATGCAGCGCCGCGAGCACTGAATGCCAGGTCCACTTTTTGTTGAGCAGTTTCAGCGACGGCGGAGTGAGACGCATGCCCATGACTCCGCTGGCGAGCTTCAGGATTTTCGCGCCATCCTTCTCGATCTCCGCGGCGTGCGTCAGGTAGTACTGCCGCAACTGCAATTCGAGTGACTGCTGATGACTGGTAATCAGCTCGATCGACGGCTGATACATCCGGTTTGTGTCGCCCATCAGCCTGTCTCGCTCGGCTTCCAGTTCCTCGCGCCTGGTCGAGTGCCGTAGCAGGCAGCTCATGGCCTCTTCGCATTCGGCGAGAGTTTTCAATTCTTCAAGCTGTGGTTGAGATTTTGGTTTCATGGAAAATTCTTGTTGAGGATGAGGCGGTAACCGTTCCCCACTTTGTCCGCGGTGACATCGTTGACGTAGTAGGCCACGCCGTTCAAGATCACCGTCACGTAGCGGACCGGCGCGAACGGAAGCTCTCCCGGATTCGCGCCCACGGAGACGAAGAAATCACAGAAGTAGCCGGGCGCCTTGGATTCCGGCATCCCGGACGCGAGGATGATTCCCTGGATCTGCAGCGCGGGACCTGTCGGCGGCTGGTACGTCGCCGCGGTCCCGAACACACCTATGGCGCCCGCGTTCAGGGTTGCCAGGAGACTGGCGAAGTTGCCCACGGGGAGGCTCAGATGGTCAGCTTCTGAATGACCAGAGGCTTGAGACAAATCGGCAGCGGATTGGACTGACACTCCATCTCGATGCCCTTGTCATAGTTCAACGGTCTCTGTTTCGAATAGAAGGGCAGGCCTTCCGTGTTGACCGTCTCCATGTAGTCGGCAGGCGCGTAAAAGGTCTTGAAGACCGAGGTCCCGAGCGGGAAGAGATAGGAGGAGCCGGCATCGATCAGCGGCTGGCTGGCGCCGGTCGAATCGGTTACGGCGCCGGTATAATCCACCCAGGTGACTCCGCCGAACACAAAGCCGCGCACGCCCTGATTGGTCATGCCCGCGGCGTTGGGCTGCTCGTTAGTGCCCGAATAATCGCCGGCCAGGTTCTGCCCGTTGTTCTGGTAATAAGTGAAGGCCACCTTCACGTTGGGATGCGAGACCAGCGCATCGTAGAAGGTATCCGAGCACAAGCCGATAAACTGGGTCATCAGCTCGCCGCGCAGGTTGAGCAGCGTCACGCGCTTCTGTTTCGCGATCGCGCCCATGACGTCGGTCGTCGAGGTAGCGAGGGCCAGCGAAGTGACCGCTTGAGTGAGCCCGAAATCGGAATAGATGTTCAGGATGGTATTGCCCAAGCCGTCTGCCACGATGCCGCCCTTGAGCACGCCCAGGCGCATCCACTCGAGAGTTTGTTCGAGCTTGAGGCGCATTTCCTTCATCTTCTTGCCCAGGAGCCATTGCGCGTCCTGGACTTCGTCGGAGCCAGGCCGGCGGCGCCCCTGCAGATCCCCAGCGAGAATCTGATCGTTGATGGGGAAGTGCGGCAGGTTATAGCTGCGCGTGCGCGCGACGTTGGTCTTGTTGGCCACGCCCGGTCCGCCCCAGCGGGATTGCGGGAGCAGTTGGTTGGTGATGGGGTCGAAGTCCACCGCGACCATGCGCTGATTGACCCCTTCGTCTTTGAAGAGGCCCATGGCGCCGAGGCGCCCGTATTGCGGCGTTATGTCGTTGATTGCTTCAGTCAGGGCGACCACGCCGAAAGCGTCCTGAGTGAATACGTTGAGAATGTCTACAGCCATTTGGATTGTCCTTAAGCGAAGAGTTTTGAGGCGTCGGTTACTTACACGCCGAATGCGGTTTCGATCTTGATGCCGAGTGCGAGAAGCTGCGTCGCAACGGTGGCGATCTGTCCGGAGGTCATGCCCGCGGTATAGACCAGGCCGGTCGATTTCACGACGGCCGGGCCGCGGGTGAGCACGTTGTACTGGTTGGTCGACAACGGCGAGACACTGCCCAGCGGGAGGGTGATCGGTTCGAGTAGAATGCCGGCGACGTTTTGCGTGCCGTCCGAAGCGGCCGGCGTCAGTTGCGTGTATTGCCCCGAGGAGGTCTGCATTCCCAGGACCTGGCCGATAACGCAGGCGGGAATACCGGCCTCGACAGTGACAGTCGAGACGACGTAGTTGACCTCTTCACCGGTCTGCCATAGCAGGACATCGCCGATGCGGGGATCTTCGTAAATAAGCATGTTAGTTTTGTTTCTCCTTTCGCCCGCAAAGCGCGGCGATGACTTCCTTCCAGGGCTGTGCCTTGCCCGTGGGTTTCGTGCCTTTGCCGGGCTTGAGTGCATCGGCCCCCGGCATTACAGAACTGTTCAGCTCCGGCCCGTTTTCCGCTACCTTGGCGGCCAGCAGTTGCTTCCGCACGTCTTCGGCGGAGGTGTTCGAGCTGATGAATTTGGCAACCAGCTCCGGCTTGCCGGCGATGGCGCACATATCGACGATGGCGCCGATCTCGGCACGGGCTTGCTCGCGCGCGGCGGCGCGGACTTCATCCGGAATGGCGGTCTCTGCAGCTTGGAGCGGCAGCGCGGCGGCCGCGGCGGATGCGTCCAGGTCCATCAGTTCCGGGACTTCCTTGCCGGCGTCTTTCAGGTGCGCGGCCAGGTGGTCATGCACGCCCTGTCGATCGGCAGCGGGCATGGCCTTCCCTTCGGGGCCGTTCAGCGCATCGATGCCGGCCTTGGCCCCGGCCAGATTGGCGGCGCCTACTTTGCCGTCGTCGCTGACATTGTGATGCGGGAACTTGTAACTCGCCTTGCTGTCCGGATTCCCGGCGGGGTCTTCCCAGGCGTGCGCTCCTTGGAGCGGTTTCTGCTCGCTCGGAAGCCGTTTCACGTTCTCGGCGGCGTCCCAAGGGGCGTCCGAGGTTGCGGTATGGTGTTTCGCGATTGCTGACATATTCATTCGTTCCTCTTGTGCGGCCTTGGCCGCGGATAGTGTCTTCTTGTTGGTCTGTACGGCGCGAGTGACAAGGGCCAGAGCGTCGGCTGGGGTGCCCACCGCATCGGCGAAACCTACGGCCACGCCGGCTTGTCCCGTGTAGGTGAGTGCCTGGGTCTTCTTTACGGCATCCGCGGTCATGCCGCGGCCGCGGGACACCGACGCGACGAAAAGGCCGTAGACCGCATCGACTCTTTCCTGCATGCGCGCGCGGGCGGAGTCAGTCAGCGGCTCATGCGGGGTGCCGTCGTTCTTGTGATCGCCGGCGAAGATCGCTGTGTACTTGAGGCCGGCTTTCTGGTCGGCGCCCGACTCATCCAAATGCAGCAGCATGACTCCCACGCTGCCCACGCCGGCGTCGCGCGGCACGATGATCTGATCGGCGGTCGACGCCAGAAGGTACGCCGCGGAATAGGCCGATCCGGCGAACGCGCAGATGGGCTTGCTGCCACGCGCGGCGAGCATGGCGTCGGCCAGGTCGAACATGCCCTGAACTTCCCCGCCAGGCGAATCGATATTCAGCAGGATGCCGCGCACCGAAGAGTTATCGACGGCGCCGAAGAAGTCGCGCGCGATCTGCGAGTAGCTGGTCAAGCCGGAGGCGGCATCCATGCCGGTCGACTTACTCACCAGCGTGCCCTGAATGTCGATGGTGGCTACGCCGTCCTGGTTGATATTGGAGGCTTTGGCCCTCGGCGGGGGATCGTCGTCGCCGTCCCACATGGCGAGATCTCCACCCAGCAGGCGCGGGGCGACCGCGGCCACGATCACATCGAGCTTGCCGCGCTCGATGGCGAGGGGAACGCCGAAGATGCGGCCGGCTAATCTGGGGAGTGCGATCATGGTTTTGGTTTGCCTTTCCCGGGCGCGGGGCTCGGAGGAGCGCCGGGCGAGTCGGGCGGGGCCGGCTCAGTTCCAGCCAGGTCCTCGTTCTGTCCGGGAGGAACAGTCTCAGTAACGCGGGAATTGCCATACACCGGCACAATGCCCAGCAACTTTTCGCGGTCGTGATCGCGCTTGATGGCCGCGTCGACCTCTTCGGGCACGTCGCCTCTTGCCGCTATCTTTGCCTCGCGGGAATCCAGGCAGGATTCGATTTCCATCCTGACGGTGGTCACGTCTTTGACTGGATCCACATACTCCCACGGCTGCGCCAGCCATTCGACATTCAGATACTCTTCGGGATGCTTGCGGTAATCCTTGGCGTCGATGACACCAGCCAGGGCCGCGGCATCCAGCCAGGCGCGCCATATCGGGCGGCAGACCTGCTGCTTCATGACGGCGTGCTGGTACTGTTTCCAGATGCGGCGCAATCCCATCAGGCGGATGCGCGCGCTCGAATAGTTGACCTGGTTCATGTCGCCGGTCAACTGGTCGTAAGAGACGCGCAGCGCGGTGGCGATGGTCTGCTGCTGCACGCGCATGAACGCCTCGTAGGTGTTCGTGACTCCGGGGTGGGAATAGAAATCGAACTCTTCGCCGGCGTTGGCATCGAGCATGGTCATGGTGCCCGGCTGCGCTTCGACATAAGCCACGCCGGCGGGAGCTTGGTCGTTGGCTACCGTGGTCAACTGGGCGAGCTGCGGATCGTCCGGAGTGAGTGACTTCTTCCAACCGAACATGTAGGCGCCCAGCTTCTGACGGAGACGCTCGGCATCGTCGTAATCGTCCATGTCGGCGAGCTGGATCAGGATAGGCGCAAGCGAGGTAATGCCGCGGATCTGATTGCCGCGCAGAAACTCCATCACGTGCAGCACGCTCGGCGAGGGGATGCGCACGACTTCGAAGGCATTCGGCCAGATGGTCGAATCGCCCGGATGGTCGCGATAGAAGTGATAGGCGACGCGCCGGTGGATCTGATCGAACTCGATGCCGGCGCGGACCAGGTTGGTGGGCGACGACATTTGCCCCGACATCTTCCAGAAGGGCAGTTGTTCGGGCTCGATCAGCTCGAGCTGCAGGGGCACGCGGAGGCCGATGGGCGACAAATCCGCCGCCATCCTGGGGCGCAGGCGGACGAAGGCCTCGCCGGCCTCCACCACGTTGCGGCAGACGAGCGATTGCAGCAGGTAGAAATCCTGCAGGCTGTCGGAATTGCCGTCCGCCCCGATACGGCGCGTGGCGGAGGCCTGCGGGACCCAGAGGCCGAACTCCTTCTCGAGCAGTTGCCGGGTATCGGTATCGGAGTGCCGCGAGTGCGGACGGAGGCCCGTGCCGATGACTTCGGCGATAAACGCCGTGACTCCGCTGGCGGCCAGGGGATTGTCCATCACCGCCTTGCGCGCGCGGGCGGTGAGGAGGGGGCCGTCCGAAAGCGCGAGCGAGCTTACGCCGCGGGTCGAGCTGCCGATGGTAACCGTGCGGCGGCCCATGGCGGCGCTGTTGTAGCCGGACGTGCCGGCGGGATAGATGTAGGTGCTGGGGCTGTTGGCGGTCAGCCGGCCGGTGAGGGCGCGCCCGAGAGTTTTGAGGTACTCGCTCAACATTACCAGCCGATGCCTTTACCGCCGAAGAGATAGAACGTCCTGGTCTTAGGAACTTGTGGAGGAGCGTCGGTGGCGGTGGGATAGAGCGCGTTGAAATAGCTGATCCGGTTGCGGATCTCTGCGGCAGTCTGAGCCCGATACATCCGACCTTCGAAGGACACTTCCGCCGCGGTGGCTCCGGCCAGTAGAGCAGCCTCTAGCTGAGCGATCGCTGTGTCGAGTTGCCAAGTTGTATAGGGCATTGTTACCTTAGCCTGATCTGCATACGCTGCTGCGGTCTCTGCACAGGTTGAACTGACTCACCAGGAGTCACTGGCTTGCTGGCTGCGATTCTGCTTTCGAGTGCCGCCCAGTGTTTTTCCTGAAAGCGGTGCGATCCGAAATCCCACGCCGCCGCCTGCGCGTAGATCCTGCAATCCAGCGCCTCATTCCGAGGCCGGGTCTGCTGATACTCCTGCTGCGCGCGCCCCTTCTTATCTCTGCGAGTGACTAAGTGCTCCGAGCAGATCTGTTTGAAGTGCTCGTCCCCATAGGTCGGATCTTCCGGCAGGTGACAGAAGCCCGCGGGATATCCGTAGCCCAAGCCCAGCTCGTCGGCGGTCGGCGGCCGCTTGCGGAGATCGGCGAAGAGCTGCCCCTTGAAGAAATCCGGGTTCAGCGTCTTGAACAGCACGCCGAATTTGAGCTTGCGTCCGCCTACCGTGGCTTCGACAGCGTGCGGAGATCCAACCGGATCGCCCTTCGAATAGCCCTTGATCGCCCAAGTCTGAGGACGGGGCTGCAAGCGTACCCACTCGTAAACTGCTGGCGTGATCGTTCCATCGCCGGAGTCTACAAACATCCGCTCGATCGAGAGTACTCCGCCGCCTTCACGTTCAAACGTCTGGGCCCGGAACGCTTCCAGGTGCCGCCATACATCCGGCTGAGTCGGATCGCCATAGAAGATTCGATAATCGACGCTCCAAGATTCGCGATTGCGTCCCCAGGCGACAAGCTCGACTTCGATGCGGCCGCCGTTCTCGCGCTGCACATCCGCGCCGGCCGTCAGGAACAATCCGCCCACCGGAACCTGTCCAACCGGGTACGATTCACGCTGCTGGAGGAGGCGTTCCCATTCGAGCGCTTCACCCGGCTCGGCCCAATTCTCGGCAAGCGACGTGTTGATGAACGTCTTCAGGTCCTCGGTGTTGTCTTTCTTGGTCAGGTAGTCGAGGACGATATCCCAGAGCTGCTTCCACGGGCTGTATAGCTCGCTGATCCAGAACCCGGCGATCCCGGTGAAGGGCTTCGCCGCGCGCCACTCGCCGCGCTCGACCGCGTTCCATCTCTCGGCATCGTTCCAGGCCGCGTCGCAATGCTCGCAGTGATAATGCGCCGAGACCGCCTGCTCTTCGCGGGTCGGAAGCGTCGAATCCCAGCGCACTTGCGTGCGAAACTTCAGCATCATCGACTGATGCTGGCCGCACTGGGGACACGGAACCCAGAACTGGCGCTGGTCCGAGACTTCGTAGCCGCGATCGATCTCGCTGCCCTCGGAAGTGGGCGAGCAGGTATCGATTTCCTTGGCGCGGTGCCGGAAGGTGGCCATGCGCTTGCGCGCGAGCGAGACCGGGTTGCCTTCGGCGCCGGCGGAGAGCGCGTATTTGTCCACTTCGTCGCAAAACAGGAAGCGGATGGCGCGCCGGGCCAGGTTGCCCGGGGATCCGGCCGAAGTGACCGCCAGAATGCCGCCCGGGAAGCGCTTTTCCTCGATGGTGTTGCCGGAATCTCGAGATTTCGAGTCGGCCACCTTCAATTTCAGACGCGGCGTGTCCCGAATCATCGGCGCCAGGCGTTCCTTGCTGAAATCTTTGGCGTCTTTGTCCCGTGGCTGAATGATCAGCATCGGGCCTGGGTCCTGGTCGATGAAATATCCGACCGCGTTTTCGATCGTGACCGTCTTCAGGAGCTGCGTACAGCTCTTGATCACCACACGGCGCACGCGCGGGTCCGAAACTGCGTCCATGGGCTCGCGCTGGAACGATAGCGTGGTCCATTTGCCGTGCTCGGCCGCGCTTTCGGGCGACAAACGCCGGTGCTCGTCCGCCCACTGGGAGACGGTAACCTCCGGCGGCGGGGCGAACAGCCGGTAGGCGGCGCGCGATACCTCGGCAATGACGCTCACGCGATGTCAGGCGAATGCTCTGACAGGTCGGTGAGGGCTTCGCGGACCGCGCGGTCGATCAAGGCGCGGCATTCGAGCACGTCGGTGAGCACGGCCGCCTTCGGCGCCACTTTATCCGGGATGAGCAGCATCTGGTTGCGCACGGTGGAGACGAGTTCGCCCCAGGCGGCCTCGACTTTGATGCGGTCGACCACGTCGCCCTGCTTGCGCTCGAAATTCAAGCGCGCCATTTCGGCCTCCCAGTATTCCCTCGAGGCCCGCGACTTCTGGAAGTCGTTGATGTTGGCGACGGGCGGGCCATCGTCGGCTTCGGCGGCCGGAGCTTCAACAGTCGGCGCCGGTTTGCTGTCCGGCTGGCTGCCACTTCTGCGGCTCGGATCGGTGCGGCGCTCCCAGTCTTTGTCGGCTTTGGCGAAATCGATCACGCCGGCGGCGGCGCGGATGCGGCCCGATTGCACCGCCTTGGCCACGGCCTGCTTCGTCGTCGGCTTGCCGTTTGTCGTCCGGTACTTAGCGTAAGCGGTGAGCCCGCCCGTCAACCTGCCTGGTGTCACCCGTCAACCAACCGTCAACCGTCGAAAAACGATGAAAACTACACAAAAGGCGCCTCCGCATGACCCGCGCGCGGAGGGCCGGCCGGGAAGGACCCGCGGTGACGGTGGGGTGGGATGGCACGGCTTAGAGGCCGAGGCGCGTGGCCGCATTATCCCGCCAGAGGTCCAGATCCCTCGTGTACCGGCGAACCATGGCCGCGCTCTTGTGGCCGGTCTGGTTCATGATCGAGCGTTCCGAGGCTCCGCCTATAGTCGCCTGGGTGACGAACCCGCTGCGCAGCGAATGCGCTGAGAATTGCGTGACATCCAAGGCCGCCGTCTTGCAGTATTGCTGCACAATCCTGCGCACCACCTGGTCTGTAAGGCCATGCTCGGCCACGTGGCCGTGTCGGTTCACACCGCGGAATAGCGGCCCTTCGACGATGCCTGCCGCCTCCAGCCACCGACGCAGCGAGCGCACCGGGCACAGTTGCGGGCTGCTGCCATACGGAATGCCCACGGCTCGGCCGTGTCCTTCTTGGTCTGTCTTGCTGCGGCGTAGCGTGACCTTCAGCCCATCGTCCTTAAAGACGATATCGTTAATGGTCAATGCGACCAGTTCCGAGCGACGGAACGCGCCCGCGAACCCGAGCAGCAGCATGGCTGTATCTCGTTTACCGATAAGCCTGTTAGGCCGGATGACGTCGAGCATCTGGCGCAGATGATCGGTCAATAGCGCTGCTTTGCCCGCCTGGGCTGTGCCGTGTGTGCGCTTGATGCCGGCCAGCACTTCCCGCACCTCGGCGTGGCGCATGGCACAGGGCGATTCGTGCCCGGCCGCCTGGTGCACCTTGGAAATGGCCGCGAGTCGCCGGATGATGGTGGCCGGCTTGTTGACGCCACCCAGATCGGCGATAAACAGGGCGATCGTATGCGGCGCCGCCGGCATGGTTTCGAGTCCCCGCAGGAGGCACCAGGTGTTGAAGTGCTGCCAGTCGCTGCGATACGCGAGCACGGTGTTCGGCGCTTTCGAAGCCGCTGCGTATTCGCGGGCTTTGTCGAAAACCGGAGCCAGTTCGCCCAGGCTGGCGACGGTGACGGCCGTTGCGTCAACCATCAAGCGTTCCAGCAAACAATAATCATAGGTTATGGGTACGCAGGAAAACCGGCTCTGGCTGGATCATGCCGTGCGGCTTCCGCTGGTAGAGAATCCGTGGGATTGCCAATAAATTCGCCCTTGGCGAGTGACCCCAAGCGCACCGTTCCGCCGAAATACTCATCGAGCGGAAACAGGCCGTACGGCCGCATCTCGCGAAAGGTCCGGCCAAGCTTCTGCTCAATCTGATAGACCGCATGAAAGAACGCATAGCGGTCGATCTTCATCCGGCTGCAGCAAGCGTGGTAGTCAGCGCCTTCGAGGAAGTGGCGCCGGAAAATCTCATACTCGAACTCGTCCAGTATGCGCCGGCTCACCAGGCAGAAATCCGCGATATACTCCTCGGTCTTGCGGCCGTACATCACACGATTGTCCTTGGTATGGCCGAATTCGAGAGACACACTGCTCATGTGTTTTTCCTGTTTCATTAGGTCTCGAAAGCGTCCATAACAGGCTCGGAAGATGGCCCGGAAAACGCATTCACAGGGGCGCTGCCGATCGCAACCGCGGGTAGTGCGCATGCCGAAGCCATGGCAGTTTGCGCAGTGCGGTTTGGCCATCGCAATGGTCTGGGATCGATCCCAATTAAACGCGATCGCAGGTTTCAGTCGAGAATCCATGGATCCACCGGTTTCGATTGGCATAGAAACGGTTTCAATAACACCAGTTCGAGCGCCAGATACCGCACCTGCTCGGTGGCCGCGTTGTCCATCAGATAATCGAACTGCTCTTCGAGGACCGCGCGCGCATCGGTCCGTTCAGACGTTCGCAGTGGTCGATCGATTGCTGTTGCCGCCATGTCGTAGCGCCAATTCGGTTCTGTTCGAGACGTTCAGTTTGCGGAAGATGCGGTACAGATATTCCTTGACCGTGCCTTCCGCCAGGTGCAGATCCCAGGCGATTTGCTTGTTGGATTTCGCCTGCGCTATGTGACTGACGATCTGCTGCTCACGGAATGACAGAGGACCGGTCCATGGCTTGCGGATACCAGCGGGCTTGCGGCATGCAGGGCAGGTATACTCTTTGGCTTCTGCTTGAAATGAGTTGCCGCAACGGGCACAGGTTCTATCCAACATCTTTTTGGCTTGTGGCTTCGCGGCTCCGCAATCGCGCGAAAAGTGAGTGACTGTGTTGTGACTCAGTGCCGCGCGGCTTCCGCTGGCAGAGATTCAATAACCGAGACGCAATGTGTGCTGCGCACCGAACGCGCCAAACAGCCAGAGGAACAGCAAGACCACAAGCAGCAAGCCAACGATGCCGAGGCCTCCGCCATAGCCGTAGGTTCGGTATCCCCACGCCCCGCCGCCAAGTCCGAAAATCAACAGCAACACGATGATGATGAACAGCATTTTTCACCTTCCCTTGTAAGGATCGTCACGCGGCTGCGGACCCACGCCGCCGATCGCCACATGATTGGTTCGCGAGAAATAAAAACCGACTACCGTGCCAAACGCGACGCTGATGATGGTAGGAATATCTCCCCCCTTCGAGCGAAACGCCGCCAAGATCCCTACGAACATGGCCGCGATCACCACCACCAGCGCAATGATCGCCTGGGTGTGCTCCCAGATCAGATTGACTCGGCGCTGGCCCGCGAAAGTCAAATCCTGCTGCGCCGTCGTCGCCGCCGGGAGAGGTATGGCCGCCTTGTCTCGGTAGAATTCAATATCGCCCGGCAGGTTTATCGGTTCGGGGGAGGGTGTTTCTTCGGGCATGAGCGCGTTACTTTCAAGCGGCGCCCAGGGCCTCGCGGATGGCTGCCAGAAGTTGACCCACGTCCATAGGTTTTTCGAGAAACGCCTTGGCGCCCGCCTGCATAGCGCGCTCTTTGTATTCGTCAGCGTCGTGCGCGGACACTACAATGATCGGGATCGCGGCGAGAGCGGGATGATCCGTCCTGAGCTTTGCCATCACAGCGAACCCGTCGCCGGCCGGCAGCCCGAGGTCGAGGATCATCAAATCCGGATGATGCTTGCGCGCCTGCGCTATACCCGAGACGCCGTCCGCCGCGAAGAAAGTATCGTAGTGGCTGGCCCTGAGGCGCGTTCGGATGGCCTTACGAAAATCCGGGTTGTCGTCCACGATGAGGATTTTCTTGTTAGCCAATTGGCACCGATCTTTTCAGGGGCGCGCTTTCCAGTTGGATTGTGCGCCCACTGTTCCGTGAGAGATATGCCTACTTTTAGGGATTTATATACATGACTCCCGTTAGATTTTCTTGGCATCGCGCAACCTCTTTCGCTTCCGGCGCTTTGCTGCCTTTGTCTTCGGCTTTGGTTTATATGCCAGCACCACGTCCGTTATCCGGTCGAGTTCGGGCGGAGTTTTCATCTTCATTTCGGCGGCTCCTGCAAGGGCATCCAGTGGGTTGGGTTAGCGTCTTTCGCAAATGCCATCCAGGTGTTGCACCAGTGCTTCTTGGTGCTGTGAAACATCGCCGTAGCGTAGGACTTCTGCCCCGGCAGTTCAAACCATCCAATCAACACATAGGTATCCTTCGGAGCGGTCGCGATTGGACGCCATTGGGTCTGATCCGCAAGCTCCAGGGCTTTATCGCGCCAGCTATCGGATTGCCGCTTGTAGCGGTCGCGCATAGTGGACTCTTCTTTGAACTGAACAGCCAAATCCTCAAACATGCGCCAGCAGTCGTAAGCCACGGCGTTGCGATTCTTGCCTGTGGGATCGGCCCTATCTTCGCGGACGCGGGACAGCAGGGCGTCGAGTTCGGTATGAATGACGGTCATTTCCACTCCGATCTAATCGCTTCATCGACAGCCGCGCGGAGCGAGCGCCCAAAGAAGCGCTTCTGTTTAACGCGTACCTCGACTTGATACTTATGCCCATCGAAGCCTATCCCGAACTGGCCGTATTTGACCGATTCCAACCAATTGATTCTTTCGGCGTCTGTAATCAGCCGTTCCGCGTCGATCTTTGCGGAGGCCCGGTCGCGCACGGCTTGCGAGGGAAGCGGCGGCCCATCATCCAAGCCGTCCCGGAACGGCGTACCATCCGGCCTCAAATTGCTCCAATCCGATTTAGACGGCATGGGATTTCTCCAGCAGTTTGCAGAGCGCGATCTGGATACGCTTTGGAAATTTTACGGTTTTCGTGTCGAAAGCCCTGGTTGCCATTCCACCCATGGAATTCAGCGGAATCCATAGGCCGCGCTCCCCGTAGCCGTAGTATGGTCCGTAGTGCCAACGCGCCAGTTGGCGGCGATCCACGTTCGGCGGAATCTTCCAGCCGGATCGCTTCAGAATGGGATTCACCAGCTTGGCGTCTAGTTGCCAAGTATGCAGGCGCTTCAGGTGCTTTAGTATTGCCGCGTGGTGCGGGTCACGTGGGTCCAGTGGTACGCTCATGCGATCAACCTCGCGTAGGTCAGCCGCTTGCCGGAAACTCCGTCCACGAAGGAATCCAGACGCTCAAGCGTGTGGCGTTCTACGTTCCCTTCGTTCAGCCGGAAAGTGAACTCGTCAACGTACCGGAACAGATGCTTCTTGCTGGCGTGGTGGTAAACCCCATGCAGCCCGCGCTTGAGCACAGCCCAGACGCTCTCTATGGAGTTGGTGGACGCCGCGCCCCTGGCATACTCACCGGCGCTGTGGTTGACCGTCTCGTGGCGGTAGAACAGCCCATCCAGGTCGCTGAATACCATGTGATCGTCGGTGTAGAGTTGCGATCCGGCTTCGACGTTGGCGTGGATCTGACCGTGGATGCCGTCCAGCGTGCGAATCTCAACTACCTTGGCGAACGTCCGGCCACCCTTGCCGCGCTCCCGCATCCCAAGGACGGCGGTTTTCCCGACAGGGCCGCGCCCCATGTTCAGCTTCTTGCCCTTGTGCTTGTTCCCTTCCAGGCCGCCGACGAAGCACTCGTCGATCTCCACCACGCCCTTGAGTTTCTCCGGGTCGGTCGAACCGCCGCACGCTTCCCTGAGGCGTCCCAGGATGAACCACGCGGTTTTCTGCGTAACGCCTATCTCTTTGGCAAGCTGCATGGAGGAAATCCCTTTGCGGGCCGTGACCAGCAAGTACATGGCGTAAACCCACTTGTTCAATGGCACCTTGGAGCGCTCGAAAATGGTTCCCGTCCTGACCGTGAAATCGAAGTCTCCGCAGGCGTTGCACCGATAGAAACCGTCCTTCCGGGTCGTGAGCCGATCCGACGTTTTACACTCCGGGCAAACCGGGCCATTGGGCCACAATCGCCCTTCCAGGTAGGTCCGCGCCGTCTCCACGTCCGGGAACATCTCGAAGAGCTTGAATGTGCTGATAGTGGAGCGGGACATTTCAGCAGCCCTCCACTTTGCGGTTCCAGGACCACTGCTCCACCGATCCCAACTGCTCCCAGGTCTTTCGGGCTCCGCCGTCGTGGTAGGTTGGCCGTTTGCGGACATCGGCCTCATAATCGGCCTTGCCACGTGCGGGGAGAGCCGAATTGTAGCGGTCAATCTGCTCCTGAACGGAACCGAGTCCCTTTACTTTCGCTTCCGCCGTGGTCAGGTACATTTTGTTGTTTTCCATGTCCTAATGATACATGGTTCCCGTACGGGAGTCAAGTATATAATTCCCTACTTTTAGGCAGCCGGAGTGTTAGCTGTGACAGCGGCCGCCAGCGAGGTGGCGGACGTGTTGAGGGAAGCTGCCAGCGCGGCGATAGCGGCCGGATCGTTGGCGTTCGCCACCAGTTGCGCCGCAAGGCCCTGAATCAGGGTGATGGCGCTCTGTTCGACGGTAGTGTTCTGGGTAACTTGCGCGGTAAGTGCTGCTAGGTCCATGATTTCCTCTTTTTGGTTGGCTAGAATCTGGTCCAACTTTGAATCCACCGCATCTAGCCGTGCGGCGAGTTGGGCGTACAACTGGAGAGCCCAGTCCATCTTGGGCGGAAAGCCTGGTGAAGCGGGACTCGGCGGCGTTGGTTCGGTGGACACGTTTATCCCCTTTTGTAGAGGTAATGCGGTCACGATGCTTTTCTCAGGCGGCGCAGGGTCCAGCACCGCGGCGGATTCTGATCGGTTTCGTGATCGTGCGAATAGGCGCGCGGGTTGCCCTTGCGATCGGGAAGCGCTGAGTCGTCGCCGCACTCCCGAACCTGCAGCTCGACGATCATCTTGTCCTTACGGCGCCGGATGACTTTGACGTTGGGCGCCTGGATCAAACACAACAGGCGTTCGCGATTGGCCCATTCATAGCAGCGAGGACCGCGGCCAGACATGACTGGCACCGGGAACGCCTGATTGTTTTGGATTTGCGACAAGGTTCGGTCCTTGCTACAACGAAACCGGGGTAGTTTACCGCCCCCTCCGCGAGGCCGAACGCCGTGCCGACGCTGTCGATTACTTGCCGACGGGGTGCTTGGGCGAATACGTCCCTTGCGTGGGGTGGATCACCGGCGCGGGTTCATCCGCGATGGGTTCCGGATAGATGACGGTCGGATCGTTCTCCAGCACAACTTCCTTTTCGCCTGGCTCGTAGGTGGCCAGCTTATACGTGAACGCCACGTTGTGCTTATCGGCGATGGCCTGCAGCAGTTCGCCATCCGGATCGGCGCCGTCGTGGTCGGCCTTGTAGTCGGCTACCGCTCGCACCACTTCGAAATCCTGTTCCGTCTGGGCGTTGGCTTTTTTCTCCACGCTATTCAGCTTGCGCGCCACCGGGGGAAACGGATGCGGAGGCTGGGTCGGAACAGTTCCAGCGAATACCGCGTCCAGGTCGAGCGCTGGAATAGAGAAGCGCGCGGGGTTGCCGAGCAACGATCTTGAGTCTGCTACTTTGCCTATCATTTTCGATTCATTCCTTTTTGTTATGCCGCCGGCGGCAGCGGGGCGATCTCACGTGGCCGCTTTTTCATCTCGATGACTTTCGGTTTTGGCGGCATGGGAGCCAGTTCGGATCTGCACGGAAAAGGAGGCAACTCATCGACAATCTCTAGGACCGCGTGAATTCGTGCAATCTGAAGCAGTGCTCCCATGTATGCCTGTTCCCATGGTGCGCACTGTATTTCAGACCGCGCTATCCCCAATATGGCTGTATAAAGTACCGTCCAAATGGATGAAAAAGGCCGCTAACTGTCAGGAATGCCACAGTTTTGAAGCCGGATTCATCGGAGCGATATCATCCAAAAGGAGCACTTCGATTTAGAGAGTGCGCTGCTTCGACTTTGAGAACCATGATGGCGAGCTTGTTCCGCACGTTGCGTTGTCACTGCGCGAGCGCCAGATTTTGAGCCTGCTGGTTCGCTGTCATCCGATCCGAGACATCGCCGATATTCTGGGGATTTCCCCGCATACGGTCAAGTCCTGCCTGCGCAAACTCAGCGTGGCATTAGAGTGCCATGGGCGGGCCGAGCTGGTCAGGTGGAGTCTGTGTTATCCGCAGGCGTTGGGAGGAGGCGCGGCGCCGCAGGTGGTCCATGCGGAAGGGTGTCTGTGTGGAGCGGCGTATTGTCAGATTGGTATTCACCGGGTCGGGTGAGAATTCTGAAGTGCTGGTTTAGAATTCTCATGGCTTGGGCGACTCTCGCTCGGTTCGCGGCGCTTCGAACATTGGAACATTCCCATTGGGGCTTCGCGACGTTCAGCCGCTTACGTCGTCTTGATGGCTCTTCAGCGCCTCGGTGTCAGGGCTGCTTTTTGCGGGCGTTGTCGGGTCATTGATCCGTAACGCAGCCTCCGCTATCAACCTAGCCTCGTCTCCATCGTGCGCAAGCCCTGGCAGCGCGATGATCTCCCGGAAAGCGCTCTCGTAACGCTCGATCTTGGCCAGCAGGTACCCGACGCTACGTTTAGTTAACACGGCGCTCTCTCCCTCTCTACGCAAAGCCTTGCACGGCAGACCACCGCTCAACAGCCATCCATCATAGCGCGCGATTGAAAGGCATCGAAGCACCCAAGAGAAAAGACCGTCATGATACGGTGATGATAAATTATCAAGACCACATCATGATCCCCTCTGGCCCACCGCGTGCCTTCCTCACTGGTGATGCCCTCGTTTCTGTTTCGAATCGGTACACTCGCGTTGCTTTTTGGGACGCTGGCGCCTGGCTGTGTTCCAGAATGGAACGCCCGCGGCGAAGTGCGGGACCAGGGGCGGCCGCCGGCAGTCAGCAGGCCGAGCATACGGCACCGCGCGAATTACTGCGTCACGTGCGAGCGAACGCCAGCCGGCCGGATTCGTCGCAGCTCAACCGCGCGGCGCACGTTTGAACGTTTGCAGCCTTGCCCGTCGACGGGAGCGGAAACGGGATCCTGCCCTGGCTACGTGATCGACCACATCGTGCCGTTGAAGCGCGGCGGCGCCGATTCACCGGACAACATGCAGTGGCAGAGCATCGAAGAATCGAAGGCCAAGGACCGATTGGAATAATTCACCCAAGCACCGATTGGCGCGGGTTTGGCGAGGCTTGGCGCGGCATTCCACTACGTCTCGACGTCACTGCACAGATGCGCAATATGGTATTCCCAATCAGGACGAATAAGGTCGTTATCCTGCATTCAACCTTCAAGTGATGGTTTAGCTGCTCAAGCGATGCTTTAACTCTTGGCGCCGGACGCCGGCTCTTCCACGATGACGCGGAATCTGAATTTCTGAGCCTCGTGGGTGAGAGTGCGGTATGCCTGCATGAAATGCTTGATGGGTTCCCTGACCGAGATTTCCTCGAAGCTCACTCCGCAACCGCCGCACGATGCTGGGGCCTGAGTGTTCGCGCCGGCGTCAATCGTAAGCCTAGCCTTGCAGTTGGAGCACGTGATCTCCAGATACCGGAGATCGGTGAAATCGAGGGCGGTCAGTTTGGTCATGGAGAGCATGTTAACTCTTCGGCAGTGAGATCTTGCCCCTGCCTCCGAGCGAGATGCCCTGCGCGTCGAGGGTTGGCACCGGGCGCGCGTGGGTTGCGATCGGCGTGCGCTGCTTGCGTTGCCATTGCAGTTCTTCGAGAATGGCTGCGAGATACAGTTCGATCCCATAGCTCTCGGTCGTGGGTGATGGGGTGGGCAACCGCTTGCCGCTCAAGCTTTCCATAGGATTCACTCTTTTATCCCGCCTTCAGCCAGCGCTTGCATGAAATCCTTTACGTGTCCGAGCACGCTCAACGCTCTGCCTTGGTCGTAGGGCACATCCGAAACATGCATGACGTGGTTCCGCCACGCATCCTTCAAAAACATGAAATGGGTTGCCGCTTGCGAGCAGAATTTCTGTTGCTCCTTCCAGTCGGGACCGAGGCTGGAATTCATTTTTCTGATTTCTTTCTCCACCGCTTCGATGACGTTGTGCCAGTTGGTATGACTGAAATCCACACCGAACTTTACTGCCAGGGTGCGGAGCCCCCGCTCAAGAACTCTCATCAAATGGTATACAGCCGCCTCTCCTTGCTCAAGCGCGTAGCAGTTGCCGGCATCTCGAATTTCGGTGATGCACGACGGGAATGCTGTGTTAACCGCTATTCCGAACAGATCGTCTTTCTGGAAGTACTTCTCGTTTTCCTCCCGGATTCTGAGAAAGACCCGCTTCCGGAGTTCCGCAGAAAACGAAAACCTCAAAGTATCCAGATCGCTCAACATCTCGTGGTATGTATATGCCTCGCCTTTTCGAAGTATCTGGGCCTCGTGGTGTGAGATCAGGCCTGAAGTGTGCTCCAAGGCTAGAGCATCGCATTCCTTTCGCATCTCGGAAAGAGATTTTGATAGCGCTTGACGCAGTGAGGCGTCAACCGTCGTCGGGCGAGAACTGGAAGACATAATCTTGGCGTGTTGGTATTGGTTTTCAAGGTGGCAAACAACCTCGTAGAAACCGAAGGCGTACCTCTCCAGCATGTCCCATAGGCTCACCAGCCTGTTGGAATTCTCGCCGTCGAGGCAGGCTGGTAGCGCGTCCTTACGGGAAGAAACCGCTTCGTCAATTGCCAACATCACAGCACCCGCGTAAGATGAAAAGTGCTGCGAACCCGCGTCAACGGGTTGGCGGTTTTTTCCAGTAAGAGTTTTTTGGGGGCCACTTTCCGTGGCCCTTCGCTTTCCTTAGCCTAGCAACGCTGTCCTCTGAACGCGACACTTGTGTGCTGTCCTGACAACAGACGATGGGCTATTTTTCTTCGGGCAGTGGCCGTTTCAGCATGGGCCTTTTGTGGGCCTCGATGCGTTCAGGCGCTCGCGTTCACCGCATGACTGAGCAATGTCACCCAGTCGTGCGAGTTCTTGCTGGCGTGGTGTGGCATTGGCCATGCGAGTGCAGTTGTCGTTTGGATATGAAAAAACTGATGGCAGGCTTGGCATTATTCGCGGGCGCGGCTTTCGGACAGGTGAATGCCGCAAGCCTTACAGCATCACAGGTTCAATCTGCGATTCAGAAAGGCCAGGAGTATAAATCTCCAGACAAGTTCCTCAGTAAAGGACTCCTGGGAAGGCGTGTGGAAATTGGCAGGTATACCACGGTCACTTTCTTTAACGACTGGCAGGACATTGCCCTTGCTTCCGCAGAGGCTCGGTTCGAGATGCGCGAATTGAAGGTTGTCGATACCCACCCTGTTGGACTGCTGCACGCGTATGTTGAAGTTCAGTTGAATACCAACGGCTTTACGGCATGGAACTTGAGAGATGCTGAAAACGCCGACGCACATTCCCATCGTTCCAATCTCGTTATTACGATCAGCGGCAATGCAATTCAGCCAGTTGCACGTCGGGTTGTGGCGAACAAGGGCCACACGGTTGTGATGGCCTTCGATTTCGCCGTTTCGCCTGAAGATCTTTTGAACCCCGTGACGGTTACCACGATCGACGGGGACGACGGACGCCGGCATCATAAGACGGCCGATCTGGCGGGAATCCTATCGCCTGAGTGGGATTCCAGGCATTAAACCTGCTTCCCGAATCGTCCTTCGCCCTTCATTCGCTGAAATCTTTCGTCCGGCCGTGTCAGCCCCATCACGGTACTGTTACACTGACGGTTTCGTTCTGGGATGGCTATGAGTTCCTCAGCTAAAAATCGGTACCCAGAACAGTACTTACAATCGCGCTGTCGTGCGCAAAAATGAAATGTCGGGCGGGCCGGCCAGCCTTCCCGATTAGCAATAAGGATTGAGGACGGCGCAGGCCGGCGGCTCCCTCAGCCAATGGGTGTCTCCTGCGCCGCTTCCTCAGCCCTAAGACACGGGGCGAGCGATGGAAGCCCACTCAGAGACCACGCATCGACGACGCGTTAGCCCGAAAGGGATCCCCCTCACGAAAGTATCTTCGCAGCGTGACCAGCGATCGATGGCCCGTCTGGCGCGCAATCGTAAATTCATTGACGCCGGCCGCGACGGCCGTTGTGACAAAACCGGAACGCAGCGAGTGCGCCGCATAGTCCCTGGGATTCAGATCGATACTGCGGATGGCGGCTTTCAGGATGTTCGCCACTGCGACAGGCTGCAATCGCTGGAAGGGCCACCGCAGACGGCGGAACAGCGGTCCACTGTCAGAGCCTCGGATCTCGAGATACGCGCGGAGGGCGCCTACGGCATCCGTTTCCGGTTGCTGCCCGGGTTCCACGCCGATCAATCGCCCTACGCCAGCCTGATCCTGTTTCTCGCGGTCCAGGACGACGACTATGCCCTTTGGGACCCATCGGATGTCATCCAGGTCCAGCGCCACGATATCCGATCTCCTCAGAGCCGTGGCGAAGGTCAGAGTGAGCACCGCCCGATTTCGGATGTCGCCTGGTCGTGTGCTTCCCAGCATTGCAGCGCAGATCCGGCGGAGGTCCTCGATCCGCAGCGGCGTCTTCTGGTCGGGCTTCTCGCAACGAAGTCTTTGCGCGGATATCAGAAACTGCCGGATGGCGAGAGGTTCCGGAATTGGAATCCTAGCAGACCGATGCGCATCGTTCACGGCGTTCATGTAAACCCGCGCGCTTTCGATCTTGCCTCCGGAAAGAAGCGAATCGGTGAGATACAGAATCACTGTTTCGGCCGACGCTGGAAATGGGCAGCGATTGGCGCGACCGCACCAAAGAGTGAATCGCCTCCAGCTCTCTCGGTAGCAATCGCGAGTGCGCGGGGCCTGCACCGATTCGTCGATGCGCGCGCGGTAGTCGAACAGTTTTTTGAAGTCGGGGGAGCCTTCAAGCATCTGCCCACTGTGGTTACTTTACGGCGCGGAATTCAATCCGTACCCGGCCTGAAAAGTACCGGGACGCGCATAAGCCCAGTTATAGTGACTCAGTCATCGGGCAGTATTCAAAACAAAGAAGTTCTGAGGCTGGGGGGCCTATGGATATAGTATCCGAAGTGCCCGGGGTCCTCGCAGCACGCGCCGCGCGTAGTCCACCTTCCGTAACACTTTGACGCTCTGAACTGCACCCAGTCACTGCCAAGAAACGAAGTGCTGTTCCGAGCTGAACGCGTCCCGGAAGGCTATTCATATTTCTACCACGGTTCTGTGGTCGATTGAAACCCTCTCTGGGCGCATTTCCTTGCGGCCCACCGGCGCGCCTCACCGCCGGCAAC
>Ga0302180_10000186_pt1 | contig 53189 bp, 52 predicted proteins | sample I_Palsa_E3_2_FD_200575 | JGI IMG/M metagenome (GOLD analysis project Ga0302180, IMG submission 200575) | Peat permafrost microbial communities from Stordalen Mire near Abisko, Sweden - I_Palsa_E3_2 | ecosystem: Environmental > Terrestrial > Soil > Palsa > Peat permafrost | place: Sweden...
CGGGGCGAACGTCTACCCCGCCGAGGTCGAAGCAGCCATGCAGGAACATCCCAAGGTGCGGTCGGTGATCGTCATCGGCCTCCCTGATGACGACCTGGGGAACCGTGTCCATGCGGTCGTCGAGGCAGATCCCGGGTCCGTCTCCCGGGAGGAGCTGCTGTCTTTCGTGGCCGAACGGGTCGCCCGCTACAAGGTCCCGCGCTCAATGGAGTACACGGACCAGCCTCTGCGCAACGAAGCCGGCAAGGTGCGCCGAAGTGCCTTACGCGCCGAACGGACCACCGGAGCGGCGCACGAAGCCTGAGCTGCTCCTCCTCAGCCGCGTCACGGTGCGGCGAGGGCCGCCACGAAACCGACGAAGGCCAGCAGGAGGGTGCCGGCCGTCACGAGACGGAAGACGGCGGCTCCGCGGGGCACGTAGGAACCCGGCGTCCCTCGGGAGAGCGTGAGGACGGCGAGAACGACACACCACACGATCACCGCGCCCGCGATCAGGCCCAGGGCGACCTCGTGCTCCGCGCCGTGCAGCGGCCACGCGTGGCGCACAAGGACCGCCACGCAGACGACGACGGCAAGGCCCGAGCGGTTCCACGCCAGAGCGGTCCGCTCCCCCGCCAGCCCGGCTTCGGGCTCTTCGAGCGGAGTGGTCATGGACCTCAAGGGCTCCCGAGGGCGGCGAGCGCCGCGGCCAGCGCCCCGATGGCGACGATGCCGATGGTGAGGATCAACGGCATCCGGGAGCGCGGCAGGGGCTCACCCCGCCGCATGGCGCGCTGGTTTTCCCTCCACTGGCGCAGGCTTTCCGCCGCCACGACCGCGCCCAGGGCGATCAGTGGCAACCCCAGGAGGCGCCGGCCCCATTCCACCTGGAGCCTGGGCAGGAGCTGCGTCGCCGCGACCCCGGTGGCGATCAGCGCCAAGGCCGTTCGGTTCCAGGCCAGGAAGGTCCGTTCGTTGGCGTAGGTGAACCTCACGTCGGGCTCGTCGTCGTGCGCCGGCGCGCTGCTGTGCGTGAGCGGGGAGCTCGCTGCAGGCGCCCCCGCTTCGGCGGCGTCGAGGCCCGAGTTCGGCTCCGGCTCCAGGTCAGCCATGGCCGTCAGGGCCAGCTGGTCCTTTTCCGCCCGGTCTCATCCAATCCACCCCAAACAGTATCCGGCCCAACGCAATATCCTCAGCCTTTCCCGAAACGAACCGGTACTCGGTCAGCCCTTCGGTCGCTGTCCGCGTGCAGACGAGAGAGCGCAGGGGGAACCCTATGACGACCGAGCTGGTCCTCCTCGGAACGGCGGGCGCACCCATGCCCGTAGCGGGCCGGGCGGGAATCGCTTCAGCCCTTGTCGTCGACGGACGCATCTTCGTCGTCGAATGCGGACGAGGGGCACCGTCCGCATTCGTCGAGGCCGGTCTCGACTTCACGCGTCTGGAGGCCGTGTTCCTCAGCCACCTCCATGTCGACCACGCCGGTGACCTCGCTGGCATGTTGCTGTATCCGTGGGGGGTCCGCGTCGGGGAGGGCGGCGCTCCACTCCCACCGATCTGCGTCTATGGACCAGGCACTCCCCAGGTCGTTCCGGCAGGCGAGGCGCCGTTCCTTCGAGAGACGACCATCCACCCAGAACGACCCTTCCCCGGAGTCATGGACCTGGTCGACAACATCCTGGCAGGGTACGCCTATCACCTGAACGTCATGCCCCTGGACAGTCAGATGCCGGACCCAGGATCGCTCGTGCGGGCTGTCGACATCACTGTTCCGGCGCCGGCTCATGGCATCCCTCGAGAACCCATCACCGTGTTCGACGACGGGCTCGTGCGGGTGACCGCGGTTCCCGTGACCCACGGCCACGCCCACCCCGCCCTCGCCTACCGATTCGACACCCCGGGTGGAGCGGTGGTGTTTTCCGGCGATACCACCGTGAACGACGACCTGATCGCACTCGCCCGTGATGCCGACATTCTCGTCCACCAGGTTGCGGACCTGGGCTACCTCGAGCGCCACGGCCTCTCCGGGCCTGAGCTCAGTCGAATGGCCGGACTGCAGACCGACGTCAACGACGTCGGCAGCGTTGCCGAACGCGCACGGGTACGGGAATTGGTTCTCAGTCACTACCTCCCGGCTGAACCGGAGGCGATTTCTGATGAGGAGTGGGCCGAGCGGGCGGGCAGCGGCTTCAGCGGGAGAACCATCGCAGGCCGCGATGGGCTGCGGCTGAAGGTCACCCATATGGAGCAGTGAGAGCAGAAACGACCCCGCCGGGAGGGGCGCTGCTCCGAGACAAACCCTTCTCGCGCCTCTGCGAAAGGATCTTGACTTTCCCTGATCCTAGAGGAACAGTGAGGCGTGATGAGGAAGCTCTTCCAGTCGCACGACGACTGAAGGGTCACCCAGGAGGCCTCTCACTCGTCGTTGCCGCTCTTGCGTGGGTGAACTCCTGCGTCTCATCTTGTCGTGACAAATGAAGGAGACCACATGGGCACCGAGCCAGTAGAGCCGGGAGAATTCAGGCTCGAGGTGGTGGTCATTCCGGTCTCGGACGTCGACCGCGCCAAGCGCTTCTACGAGTCCCTGGGCTGGCGGGTCGACGCGGACCTACCCAAGGAAGAGAGCTACAGGATCGTGCAGGTCACGCCCCCCGGCTCGGCCTGCTCGGTGATTTTCGGCACGGGACTGACGTCCGCCTCGGCCGGTTCGTTCGAAGGCCTGCAGCTCACCGTCTACGACATCGATCAGGCCCGCGCCGACCTGGTCGGACGGGGCATCGAGGTCAGCGAGATCTTCCACGACACCACGGGTGTGTTCCACCATGCGGGAACCGAAGGACGCGTGGACGGTCCCGCTCCGAAACATGCCGATTACGGCTCCTTCGCCGCGTTCAGCGATCCGGACGGCAATGGCTGGCTACTCCAGGAAATCAAGACGCGGCTCCCCGGTCGCTGAGGGAAGGAACACAATGAGCAGCGACTACGACGTCATCGTGCTCGGCGGCGGCTCGCCGGGCGAGCACTGCGCGGGGGCCTTGGCGGAGCGCGGTCTGCGCGTGGCCGTCGTCGAGCGTGAGCTCGTCGGCGGTGAATGTTCGTACTGGGCCTGCATCCCGTCGAAGACGCTGCTCCGCCCGTGCGAGGCGGTACACGGCGCCAACGATGCCGCCGCCAGTGCGGAGGTCAACGTCGAAGCGGCGTTTGCCTGGCGTGACTTCATGGTCTCGAACTACTCCGACGCCGGACAGGTTCGTTGGCTGGCCGACCACAACATCGCCCTGCTGCGCGGCACCGGCCGGCTGGCCGGGAAGGGCGTCGTCGAGGTCGACGGTGTGCGCCACACGGCCGATCACGTCGTCCTCGCCAATGGTGCCGATCCGGTCGTGCCGCCGGTTACGGGACTGCGCGACCTCGAGGGCGTGTGGGGCAGCCGCGATGCGACCTCCATGAAGGCCGTTCCCCGCCGGCTGTTGATCCTCGGGGGCGGGCCGGTCGGCGTCGAAATCGGTCAGGTCGTGCGCCGGCTGGGAGGCGAGGTGGCCATCATCGACATGGCCGACCATGTGCTCGGACGGGAGCCCGCTCCACTCGGTGAGGCGCTCGGCGCGGTCCTGCAGGGCGAGGGTATCGAGCTCGTCCTCTCCACGAACGTCACCAAGGCGCGTCGCGACGGTGACGACTACGTACTCGAACTGGAGGGCGGACAGGAAATGCGGGGCGACCGGATACTCGTGGCCACCGGGCGACGCCCGCGGGTGCGTGGCATCGGGCTCGACACGGTCGGCGTCGAAGAAGATGCCCACGGAGTCCCGGTCGACGCCCACCTCCGCGCGGCGGAGGGCCTGTGGGCCATCGGTGACGTCAACGGGCTGTGGCCCCTCACCCACGTCGGCAAGTACCAGGGCGAGGTCGTGGCGGACAACATCCTCGGGACCCCGAGGATGGCCAACTACGAGGCTGTCCCCCAGGTGGTCTACACCGATCCGCAGGCCGGATCCGTCGGCGCCGCGGCGGGCCGCTACAGCGCCACCGTCCCCATCACGGAGATCGCCAAGATCGCGACGTATTCTCGCTCGTACGCCGACGCCAAGGGCTTCCTCACCCTGCTCAGCGACGGCACACGGCTGACGGGCGCCTACGCGCTCGGACCCGAGGCCGGCGAGTGGCTCCAACAGGCCACGCTGGCGATACGCGGCCACATTCCGCTCGACGTGCTCGCCGACACGATCCAGCCGTTCCCGACCTTCTCCGAGATCTACGTCGAAGCGCTGAAGGAGCTGCGCAAGCAGATTGCCGCGGGGTCTGCCGCTGCCGGTACCGAACCGATCATGTCCAACTGAGGCCAGGGCACACAGCGACCGCGGGCACCGTGGGCTTCCTCGGGTCGTGCCTTCGACAGCGCCATCGGGTCACACCCTCAGGTCATCAGCGGAAGGAGGCTCCGATGGAGTATCTGGTGACGATGACCACACATGTCCCGGACGGGACGCCGGACGCCGCGGTCGATGACATCCGGTCCCGCGAGGCCGCGCACACGAAGGAGTTGGCCGCGGAGGGACACCTCCTCCGCCTGTGGCGACCGCCGCTGCAGCCGGGAGAATGGCGGACCCTGGGCCTGTTCGACGCCGCCGACGCGGCTGAGCTCGAGACGGTCCTCGAGTCCATGCCCCTGCGGATATGGCGCACAGATGAGGTCACTCCGCTGCTCCCCCACCCCAACGACCCGGGCCCACCGACGCGGGGTGCGGGATCGTCTGACACTGCTGAAGGGGGCAGCGAGTTCTTCACGACGTTCACCATCACGATCCCGCCGGACACTCCCGCCAGCGCGGTCGACGCGATGGAGGCGCGTGAGGCCGACAGGACCGGCGAGCTAGCGGCGCAAAGGACACTCCTGCGTCTGTGGGCGCTGGCCGGCGAGCGGCGGTCACTCGGGCTGTGGTTCGCCCAGGACGCCGAGGACATGGGTGCGACCATGGACTCGCTGCCTCTCAGGGCATGGTTGGACGTGCAGACCACCCAGCTCACCCCGCACCCCAGCGACCCGGCATCGACTCCTGGCTAGCGGCGGGGCACACGTGGGCACGCAAGATCGCAAGGTCGTTGTCGTCACGGGTGGCTCCCAGGGCATGGGAGCGGGGATCGTCGAGGGCTACCGAGGCAACGGTTGGGCGGTGGTGGCGACCGCACGAACCATCTCCACCAGCACGGACCCGGCCGTCCTCACCATCGCCGGTGACATCTCCGATCCGGCCACCGCAGACCGGATCGTCGGCGCGGCGTTGGAAACCTTCGGGCGCATCGACACGCTCGTCAACAACGCCGGGGTCTATGTCTCCAAACCGTTCATCGACTACACGGCCGAAGACTACGCGTCGGTGGTCGGCGTCAATCTGACGGGGTTTTTTCGCCTGACCCAACTGGCGATCTCCCACATGCTCGCGCGGGGCAGCGGCCACGTGATCAACATCACCACCACCCTGGTGGACGTCGCCCACTCCGGCGCACCCTCCGTCCTGACGGCACTCACCAAGGGTGGACTCGCCGCTGCGACGAGGTCGCTCGCCGTCGAGTACGCAGCGCGGGGCATACGGGTCAACGCTGTCTCACCAGGCATCATTCAGACACACGCAGCCGAGAGCTACGCCGACCTCGGCGACCAACTTCCCCCGATGAGGCACGTCGGGCAGATCAGCGACATCGTCGGCGCCGTCCTCTTCCTGGAGTCGTCACCCTTCGTCACCGGCGAGATCGTGCACGTCGACGGGGGTGAGATCGCCGGCCACTGAGAACCTCGCCGTGTGTCAGTCGCGAGCAGCTGGAGCTTTGATGTCGTGGTACAGCCACCCCGCCGCCAGCAATCCATACGTTGGGGCTCCGACCAGGCGGCCCCGTGAACCGTGACGAGCCGACCGAGAATGCCGGTGCGGGCGGCCGGTGCGAGGACTACCGTCCTCCGCATACCGCTCGAGGAGGCCACCATGAGTGAGAAGACGAGCCCCACCCGCGCCGGCCGCAAGTCGGCGAGTCCCGGGACAGTCGACGCCAAGCTCGAAGTCGTCGTCATTCCCGTCTCGGACGTCGACCGCGCCAAGGCGTTCTACGAGAAGCTCGGCTGGAGGCTCGACGCCGACCGGGTGGAACAGGACATTCGCCTGATTCAGTTCACGCCTCCCGGCTCGCCGTGCTCGGTCCAATTCGGCGCCAACGTCACCCCTGCTCCGCCCGGCTCGACCCAGGCCCAGCTCCTCGTCGTCTCGGACATCGAGGCAGCTCGCAAGGATCTCGTGGCCCGTGGCGTGGAGGTGAGCGACGTGTTCCACTGCTCGACGGGAGCCGTTTGCCGCTTCCGGGACGCCGGCGCGGACGACCGAGCGCCCGGACCGGCGCCCGAGAAGAGCAGCTACGGCTCCTTTGCCTCGTTCAACGACCCTGACGGCAACGGTTGGTTGTTTCAGGAAGTGACGACACGCCTGGCCGGCCGCACCGACCCTTCCGTCACGTCCTTCGGCTCCAGCAGCGACCTGGCCGGCGCGCTCCGGCGTGCGGCCGCCGCCCACGGCCAGCACGAGAAGCGCCTCGGGGAGTCCGACGCGAACTGGCCGGATTGGTATGCCGACTACATGGTGCGTGAGCAGTCAGGCGAGGAGCTGCCTACCTGACCAGGGCCGGTCACGCCGAATCGAGGGCGGCAAGGATCTCGTCGCCCCACCTCTCCAGCTTCATGGGGCCGATCCCTTTGCAGCCGGCCAGCTCGGCCAGGGACCGAGGGCGGGCAACGGCGATACCCGTCAGATCCTTGTCGGAGAGGACGAGATAGGCGGGCATCTTCTCGGCCGAGGAGACGATAGACCGCCACTGGCGCAGGCGCTCGGTCCCGAGGGGGTTGGGTTCGCGTGGTGCGACAAGTGTGACGAGCTTTCCCTCCACGGTCACTGCTGTCCCGAAGGACACCCTCTCCCGCAAATTGCCGACCTGGACCGCCACCCCGGATTCGTTGACCTCCACAATCTCCCCTTGTGTCCCGCCTCGGGAGAGGAGCAGGCCGACGAGGGCCTCGACCTGCGTCGACTCGACGGGTCTGCGCCCGTCACGCCCACGACGGTCTGAGCGGCTTTCTGAGCGACGGTGCAGCGTGCCCGGTGCGGAGAGGACGGGACCTGGCGGAGCCGACCGGACTTCTCGGGAACGAGTGCCACGGACTTCGTCGAGGAACTCCGATGGAGCGTTCGAGTCGGCGACCAGGACGGTTTGCACGCGGGCCCGGGTCATTCCCACATGGAGCACCCGTCGTTCCGCATCGAGGTCGTTCCCCAGACGGTGCGGCAGGAGACCCTGGCTCACGCCGAATACCACGACGCGATCCCACTCCCGGCCCTTGATCCTGTGGATGGTCGACAGCAGCACGCCGGGCTGTGTCGATTCCCGCGGCTGCAGGACCGAACGGAGCCACGCCTCGAAGGTCGCCGCGTCGGGATGCAGACTGGCCACCGACTCGAGGGCGACGAGATCGTCGCCGTGGGAGGACCGGTCCGCCTCACCCCTGGACGCGTCGAGGACGTCTACGGCATCGCCCAAGCCCACGTCAAGCCTGATTGCCCGCAAGCCCGCGCCGGACGACGTCGCACAGGCCCGAGAGACCGCGTCGATGTCCGATGCATACCGCTGCAGTTTCTCGACGTCACCGCCGCTCAATCGGCCGGCCAGGCGCCGGATGGCGGAGACGGAGGAAGAACCCGACGAGGTGAGCATGTCCATGACGTTGGGGGCGATCCGTCGCGAGGGGCGCCGAATTGTCTCGCGCAGATCGTCGAGACGGATGTGCTGCGGATCGTTTCCGATCCGCAGGTACGCCAGCGCGACGCGGATGCCCGTCCGGTCCAGAACCCGGGCAGTGAGAGACGACTCGCACGCGATGCCGGACTCGGACAGCCCGATCAAGACAGGTAACAGGGCGGAGTTGACTCGGGCCAGGACGACCATGTCGGTGGGATGGTCGCCTGCTGCCAGCCAGCCCCCGATGGTGCGGACCGTCGTGGTGGCCAGTTGCTCCTGAGGCTCTTGCAGAACGACCAGACCGTCGCGGGCCGACGAGTGCTCCTGATCAGCGGCCTCCGGCGACGCGTGCGCCGATCTGATGACCTTGTCGATGCGCTCCGCGCAATACGACAGGAGCGACGTGGCCCCGGCGACAACGGCGCCTGGACACCGATAGTTGGTCTCGAGCGCGTACGGGGCTGCACCGGGGAAGTACTCGGCGAAGTCGATCAGGAACTTCGGCGTCGCACCTGAATACCCGTAGAGCACCTGATCGTCGTCACCGACTCCGAAGCAGTCGAAACCGGGTGCCGACAACATTCGGAGGAGCAGCAGGTGAGCTGGGTTCAGGTCCTGGAACTCGTCGACCAGGAGCGTGCGGCACCTCGTCCTGACCGCGTCGCGGGCATCAGGCCGGGTTACCAGGATCTCGAGGGCCCGGTAGATCTGCTCGTCGAAATCGAGGGCACCGGCGTCGGCGAGAGAGGCCCGATAGCGGTCGAAGCCGCTCCCGATGCCCACCGCGTCCGGAAAGTCTGCCTCGGCCACCACGGGATCGATGAGCTGTAGCCGGATAGCGGACAGAGCCTCGAGATAGGGAGCGAGGACGTCGGTGTTCGATCTCCTGCGGATCTCGAACGTTGCCTCGATGAGTCTGCGGGCGTCCATCTCGTTGAGGACCCGGAGCCGTCCCGCTCCGCCGAACTCGTTGCAGATGTCGTAGGCGAGACTGTTGATGGTGCGGATGTGCGGTGACCGCCCCATGGTCCACTCCGCCGTCCGTCCCTTCATCTCCTCCGCCGCCTTGACGTTGAACGCAACGGCCGTCACGGTTTCGGGCGCCGCCCCAGCTCCGACGACGAGATGCCGCAGGCGCTCGGTCAGCACCCTGGTCTTTCCCGAACCTGCCGGCGCGATGATACGGGCCGGACCAACCCCATGACTCACTGCGCGCAACTGGTCCGGCGCCAGATCAGCGGAGACGCTGTCGTGCCGAACCGGCCACGGATGACCAGCCTCCGCGTTCCAACGATGCACGACGGGTGTGCCGTCGGGCAGTTCCGGCGGCTGAAAAGGACCCCCGTCGATGTAGGCATCCGTCCCGTCTCCGAGGACCACGTCGGCCCGGCCACCAGCGACCACCCCCTGCTGCGCCAGGGTCCGACCGGCCTTTACGGCGTGCCACCAGACGAGGGCGCCGGCGCGGGCGTCGTAGTTGTTCGCCCAAAGGAGGAAGTGCAAACGCTCGAACGGGAAATCGAAATCCGGCGTGAGGCCGTGGACGGGGCTGCCGTGCCGCTCCCCGACTCGGAGCAGATTCGGATCGATCCCCAGCTCGACGATCAACGGCCGTCGGCCGAGCCAGGCGGCGTGCAAGCGTGCGATCACCTCTTTCGGCTGCACCAATTCGGCTTCGCCGAGGGGCACCCGTTCCAATCCGGCCCAGGATGCCGGCGGGTCGCTGCCCTCCATGACCACGGCTCCGCGGCCGAGCGCGGGAGGGCCCAAGATCACCGAGCCAACTTACCGTCGGGCTGTATCGAGCCTCGACGGCCCGGCTGGGTTCCGCGGCTCCATGCCGGAGAAATGTCGGCGGGGTCCGGCCCGAGGCCCCTGGTGTCCGTTTTCCGCCAGTCGAACCGTCGGGCGCGAGGCACACTGTCATCGTGACCTTACGCACCAGTGCAGCGAGCCTCCCCGAGGCGTCGCAAATGAGTCAGCTGCAGCTCCCGCTCGACCGGCAGACTTCAGGGCCAGTCGACATTGCACCCGGCGCCGTGTGGGTACCGGGGTGGTTGGATGCGCAAGCCCAGGGCGAACTCGTCAGCGCCTTCCACGAGTGGGCCGCTCCCCCGGCCGGGTTGCGCCGGCCGAGAATGCCCAATGGCGCCCCCTTCTCCACCTTGGCGGTGTGCCTCGGTTGGCACTGGTATCCGTACCGATACAGCCGGACCTGCGACGACGGAGACGGTGCTCCCGTGAAGGAGTTTCCGGACCTCCTGGCGAAGCTGGGAGTCGCCGCGTGCGCCGCAGCCGGGTTCGAGCCCGTCGCCTTCGACGCCGCGATCGTCAACCTCTATGAGCCCGCCGCAAAGCTTGGCCTCCATCAGGACAAGATCGAGGGGTCGGAGGTCGTCGGGGCCGGTTCACCGGTCGTGACGATCAGTCTGGGTGACGGGTGCATCTTTCGTTTCGGCAACACGGAGCGGCCGAGCCGCCCCTACAAGGACATCCACCTGGCGAGCGGCGACCTGTTCGTCTTCGGAGGTCCTTCCCGCCTCGCCTTCCATGGTGTGCCCAGGATTTTCGGTGGCAGTGCGGATCCCAGCCTGGGCCTTGACGGCCGGGTCAGCGTCACGCTGCGACAGATCGGGAAGACGTGGCACGCCGACACCAGGACGCGCGCGACTGACGGGGACCGTTGACTTCGCGACGGCGCAATGGATGGTCCGCGGCGGAGCGTCGATCCCCGTCACGGCCAGGTCAGCCGGCTCCGAGGATGCTCGAACGGAGATTGGTCTCGGCGCGCTGCTCGTACTGCGGGCAGAGGTACTTGGCCGAGTAGATCTCCACCAGGTCCGACTGGAATTCGGTCAGCGAACGCTTCTCGAGGGATCCTTCCACCTGCGTGGCACTCCGGTGCTGCCACAGGTCCTTGCAGCTGAGTGCGGCGTCAGCCACTGCCGCCGCGTCGTTCACATGGGGCCAATGCCGGCCGACCTGGTGCAGCAGGAAGAGGTAGGCCTGACTGGGTTGGGACGGGAGAACGGCTTCCTCGTAGAGAGCCGCCTCGGCCAGAGCGGCAGCCGGCGCTCCCTGCGCGAGCCGTGGCAGTCGCCCCCGGGGAAACGCGACCAGGTCGACGTACAGGCGGCGCTGGGCCAGATTGCCGGTCTGCCCCGGTGCCAGCGCATGATGCACCATCCAGATGACCCCGCCGATCTGGAAGAACTCCTCCCCTCCAGGACCAGGAGCGTGTTGCCCGGGGGTGGTCGAGGAGAGCCACGCGTGACCGAGTGGCTTCGTGCAGGGACCGGTCACTGAGGCGCACCGCGCGATGCCGATGCCGTAGTCGGGAGTGCCCCAGAGATTGGCGGAGTAGAACAGCCAATACGTGCCACCCGACTCCACCATGGACGGGCCCTCCACGAGCTTCCCCTCCCACGCCTGTGAGGCGCCGATGAGACGATGCGGGGGGCCCGCGACCGAGAGCCCGTCGGCGGACAGCTGTTGGGAATAGATGGTGGTCGGGAGCCCACAGCAGTCCCCATCGGTCTTCCAGAGCAGCCAGGGGGTTCCGTCAGATGCGACGAACACGCTCGGATCGATGGCACCACCTTGAGCCGTGGGACAGATGAAGGCCGAGGCCGAGTCGTCGACGAATGGGCCCGAAGGACTCGAGCTGGTCGCTCGCGATATGCACATCGCCGAACTCGATCGCTTGACGGTCTGCACGCACCCCGCGGTGCGCGGGTTGTACACGCAGTCGAGCGGGTCCACGGCAGGGGTTGCGTAATACAGCACGTAGGTTCCGTCTGGCCTTGCCCAGACCGACGGTCGCCACTGGAAGCCAGGGACCGTCCAGTGCGGGAGCACCGGCAAGGCGTCGCCGAGATAGGTGCCCTCGAACCCGGACGCCGCAGGCAGCTCGATCACAGGAATGTGGGCTCCCGCCGCGTAGGCCGTGCTGACCGTGCTGCTCGAGTAGACGTAGATGGAGTCGGTCGTCGGCAGTGCGGAAGGGTCGGCGAAGTCCCCGTTGAACACCGGCGTGTCGTCGAGTAGAGACGTTACAACGCTGAGATGCACGCCGTCGGCGGTGGACGGATTGTGACTCAGGGGACCGAGGGTGGCCGCGTTGCCCGGGGGGAGCACGAGTTCACCGGCGCGGGCATCGGGCTGGATCGGGTTCTTGAGTGGGCCCGTCGACGGCTCACTGGCACCCGAGACATATCCGCACGCCACGATGCACAACGAAACGAGGACGAGCGACAGCCCTTCGATGGAGCGTCGGAACTGCGTGACCCTCGACTCCATGCGGCCAGATGATAGGGACCCCCGGCGTGCCGCTCCGGCCAATCAGCCGAGGAATCTCCCGTAGTGGATGTCGGGGTGCCTCAACTGTTCCGGCAAGAGTCGTCCCAGGGCTGCTGGCCATCGGCGTCGTACAGCGCAATGGCGAGGTCGTCCTGCTCGTCCGGGGTCGCGTCGTTCGGGGGGACGTTGATGAGCTGGGGCATGCCGGCGAGTTGCGCGGCCTCGTTCCAGGTCGGCTGGCTGAATTGGAACCCGCCCATGTACGTACCCCCCGGTGAGACGGCGCCGTAGTTGCCGCCTGACTCAACTCGGAGGACGCACTGCAGGAAAGGGGGAAGAGACGGGTCGCCGGGCGACGCGCCGGCACCGCTCCCCTGCGCTGCGGTAGGGGCGGCCGCTGTCCCGGATGGGGACGCGCCGACCGGATTCGGTTTCGACGACGTCGCAGCGACCGCGGCCTGCGCCGCCTGAACCGCTTTGGCGGCGGCGACAGCCTGCGCCGCCTGCTGCTGAGCCACGGCCACGGCGAGCTGGCCCGTAATCTCAGACTGCTTGGACTGGAGCTCGGCCTCAGTCTGACTTGCGTCATTGCCCTGCGCCGCCTCCTGGTTGGTCGTTGCTTGGTCCTGAGCCTCTTGCTGCTCGAGCGTGGCTTGTTCAGCGTGCAAGCCACCCTCGTCCGTATGGAGGACGTCAATGGCAAGGTTGATGTCGCCGCTCGTCACTTCCTCGTACTCCGTTTTGACAATCGCTTGGGTCTGGTTCCCAGAGAAGAGGACCTCAGCGCCGCCTGAGTCGGGATCCATGTTGACGTAGGCCGACACCGCTTCACTCTGGAGCCGCCTGCGATCGCGATCCACCCGCGAAGCGTCGGATTGGATTTGGTCCTGCGTCGACGCAATCTCGGACTTGTCGCGTTGCACCCTGGCGCTGTCGACGTCGTACTGCTGTTGGAATGCGCCAATCTGGAGTTGCTCGAGCACCAGATCCTGGGCGAGCTGAGTCGCCTGCCCTTTGAGACTGGACACCTGATCGGCCGCGACGGGTCCCGCAGCCACGACCACCATGGTGGTGAGTGTGGTTACGAGCGCCAGGCCCACCATCCTCGCCCGAACCGTGGCGCGACCCAGGGCTCGGTATCGGAGACCTGACCTCGTCGTCGGGTACTTCTCGACGGCGGTCACGATTGACAGGTATTTTTGTCGTTGCTGCGCCGATGGTGCAACCCGAACCCGTGCCTGTCGTCCCAGGAAATCGAAGGCCGACGGCCGTTTTCTTCCTGCAACCCTCAAGGAGGACAGTCTCGGAGCTGTGCATCGAGCTTTCTCGTCGGCTTCCCAGATGCGGCGATCCTAAGTTGAACGAGTGATCATTTTCGATTCTGGGCTCCTGCGGGTGGCGGTGCACGACGATCCTTGGGCGGTCTCATTTGGGGTTCTCGAACAAGCGGCTCCCATCGCGTTCGACGTGGAGCCTCGATGGCGCGGCACTCCCTCTCGTGACGGCGATGGCGATCCCGCTGCTCCGGGTCGTCACCACGCCACCCGTGCCGCCGACCACGGCCACAATGGGGATGGCTATTGGGCTCAGCTCGAAACCGATGATCCAGAGGGGCGGTCTGCCCGTGTGGAGATCAGGCTGCACGACGAAGCCACCGTCGCGGTTTCCATCAAGGTCGACGGAGGCGCAGTGGTTGGCCAGAGCTTTCGAGCCGAACCGGGTGAGCGATTCCTCGGATTCGGTGAACGCTCACACCTTTTCAGCCTGGATCGGGGCGTTGTCGAGAACTACGTGGGTGAGGGCCCGTACCAGGCGCGTGAGTACCCGTTCCTCAGCGACACCATTCCACCCTGGGGCATACGCAACCGACCCGACGCCACCTATTTCCCCATGCCTTGGGTGTTATCGAGCCGCGGCTTCGGACTCCTGATCGACCGGGACGAGCTCAGCTATGAACGCTTCCGAACCGAAGCTGAGGAGCAATGGAGCGTGGAGGTGGAGTCCGATTCCTTGCAGTATCGGTACTTTGCCGGACCGACTTCCCTCGACGCCCTGCGGCACTTCACCGCCGCGACGGGCCGGCAGCCCGAACCGTCTCGTTGGTTCTTCGGTCCGTGGTACCAGAGTGGGCACTCCAACCACGTTCCCCTGGAGAAGGAGAAGCGCCAGGTCGAATTGCTTCGCGGCTCGCCAGCTTCGGTGGTCGAAACCCACTGCCGCTACCTTCCCCGCGGTGAGGACCGTGGTCACACGGAAGAAGAGCGTGCCCGGACCGAGTTCTTCCACTCCCAAGGGCTCGCTGTCCTGAGCTATCTCAACCCACTGGTGAGCTGCGACTACCACGAGGCGTTCGACGTGGCCGCGGCAGCAACGGCGCTCCAGAAGGACGACGCCGGTCTGCCTTATGTCTTCCAGGCTTACGTCGGCGGCAGAGTGCCGCCACACACCGACGAAGCTCAATACGATTTCAGCAACCGGCAGGCCGTGCGGCGTTGGGGTCAGGTGGCGGCTCGCCTTGTCTCGGCCGGGTATGACGGCTGGATGGAGGACTTCGGGGAGTACACCCCCCTGGATGCGTACGCCGCGGACGGTGCGACCGGCTCGGCCCTCCACAACCGCTACCCCACCGAGTACCACGCGGCCGCTGCGGAGGTGGCGGCCGATCTGGAGGTCCGACAACAGCGCACACTGGCTCGTTTCGTGCGGTCCGGCTGGACGGGCACCGCTCCGGTGGCACCAATCGTGTGGGGCGGCGATCCCACGACGTCGTGGGGTTTCGACGGGCTCGCCAGCGCTCTGGTCGAAGGTCTGTCCATGGGCGCCAGTGGGGTCGCCATGTGGGGCAGCGACACAGGCGGGTTCATGTCGACGGAGGACCGCCTCACCCCCGACCTGTTGCGGCGTTGGATCCAGTTCTCGGCGTTTTGCCCCGTGATGCGGACGAAGGCCGGCGGCATCGAGATCCCGCCGTACGAGCGTCCCCAGATCTGGGACGAAGAAGTGCTGCCTTCATGGCGACGATGGGCTCGCTGGCACACCCGCCTCAACGATTACCTCCTTGCCGCGCACGCTTCCTATCGCAGCAGTGGCCGGCCCATCATGTGCGCCCTCGAGCTTGCGTATCCGGACATGCACCCGGTGACGGATCAGTATCTGCTGGGAGAGGATCTCCTCGTCGCACCGGTGTTGTCGCCAGACTGCAAGCTGCGCCGGATCGTGTTTCCCCCAGGTGGATGGATCGACCTGTTCGACCCGTTGGCGTCGTACGAAGGCCCTGAGACCGTCGAGGTTGGTGTGGGCCCTGACGACATCCCGGTGTTCGTCCGCGCCGGCGCCGTCCTCAGCCTGCTGCCGGATGACGTCGACAGCTTGAGCCCATACGCAGCCCCACTTCCTGACCGACGTCACGTCCTCGCCTTCCCTCGGGCCGATTGGGCGGGCGCACTCGGTCCTGATGCCGCCGGCCGTAGCGTGGTCTCGGGCGACTCGTGGACATTGGAGTTGTCGGCAGATCGTCCCTACACCTGGGACCTGTCGGCATGGCTGCCCGAGCCACCCGGCACGATCGACTCCGACGCCGCTTGGACACTGGAAGGAGGAGTCCTCACGTGCTCTCTGAGCGGGTCGAAGACGGTGTTCAGCACAACGGGCACGGCGTGATGAATCGGACCCTGGTCACCAGCGCCTACGGAAAAGCGCTGACGCCTGCGGCACCGTCTTCAGGCGCCTCGACGCATCGGAGGAATCCGCCGCTCGCAGTGGCCTTCCCAGATTCGTTCAGCCGCCTCGTATGACTCGACGGGATCGCCGATACAGGCGGGCTTCGCCGATCCACGCTCCCTTCCGCAGTCCTCGCACACGACGATCCATCGACCATCAGATCGCTGCACGATCTTGGGATGATGCACCTTCCGCACCGCCGAGCACCTCCTCGCCTGACCCTCCGCAAGAGCGGACATTAACGAGCGCCCACCCGGCGCCGCTAGACGGTCGGACAGGCCCAGTTCGCACGCGAACACTGTGCGAACTGAACCTTGGCACCCCCGTTGCACCAAGCAGTCGGATCGGACGGCACCATCCACGGACGTGGATCTGGGCTCTCCGGTCCCCGCTCGAGGCCTGCGCTGTGCAGCAAGTACCTCGACGACCAGTGGAGCATCGGTGACTGGGTCAGACTGGTCGGCGCCGCGCCGAAGAAGCTCGTCGCGAGGCTTACCGACAGCGTGGCGGTCCCAGAACTCCCGCCTCTCTGTGCTGAATGCGGCGCCGTAGCACCAGCGCTCCACTACCGTTCCATGCCGGTGGTGAGACCGAAGAAGATTCAGTACGGGCCACACCGGAGCAATGTGGGCGATCTCTGGCTTCCGGTCGACCGCGGGGACAAGGTCCCAGTTGTCGTCCTGATTCATGGTGGCTTCTGGCGAACCGTTTACACCAAGAGGCTCATGAACGCTCTCGCCAAAGATGTGGCCCGGCGGGGATGGGCGGCATGGAATATCGAGTACCGACGAGTCGGGCCTCTCGGCGGAGGTGGAGGCTGGCCCAACACGCTCTCAGATGTTGCCGCCGCGATCGACCACCTCATCACTCTTGACCGGAGCCTGGATCCGACGAATGTCGTTACCTGCGGCCATTCTGCTGGAGGGCAGCTTGCATTGTGGGCAGCAGGGCGTGGTGGGCTCCCGGAGGGGAGCCCCGGAGCCGACATCGCCGTGGCGGTTCGAGGTGCCGTCTCCCTCTCTGGCGTCGTTGATCTCGAAGAGGCAGATCGCATCGGATTGGGCGCAGACGCGACGGCCAGATTTCTTGCTGGACACTGGGAGGAGGAAAAGGAACGATACCGATGCTCGTCGCCCATGGCGCTGTTGCCACTCGGAGTGCCCCAAGCGCTCATCCATGCCGGGAATGACCGTGTCGTGCCGTCCTCCATGAGTGAGGACTACCAGATTCGAGCCACTGAGCTCGGTGACAGCGCGCGTTACCGCCTGGTCGATGGGATCTCACATCGAGAGCTGATCGATCCAACGAAGGAGGGTTGGACAACAGCCGTGTCCGAATTGGCGCACCTCATCGGCTGACAGAGTCTGCGGCCTTCAGGCTGCGGCTCATGGTGACGATAACGGTCCCATGACGTCGAGTCTGGACGGGGAAGGGCCCACACCGACGAGCGCGGGCGCGGCGTCCAGTTCCAGCCCCCGAACGAGGTCCGTACGAAGTACAAGGCTCTCATCGGAGGCACAGATTCGTAATCGCCTTTTCCCGAAGACCCGGTCATGGTTTGCCCTCGAAGCTCCGTTGGAGCTCTTGAGCCCGCTCTCGGTCATCCGCATCCTCTTCGCCCTGAGCATCGTCACGTGGACATTGGCCACCCTCCTCCTCCCAAAGGGGTCGGTGAGATTGTCCGCAGTCGCCGTCATCATCGGCACGGGGCTGATCATCTGGCTGCTCCTCCTCAAGCTGGTCCATCGGCTCGATTCCCGCTGGCTCTTCATCCTCCTGACGATCAGTACGGCTCAGATCGCTCTCTTGACATGGGCAGCATCGGGTACCGCAATGTCCTTTGTCTTCGCCTTCTCCTCCATCCAGGTGGGTGTTGCGGCCGCACTCTTCCTTCCCTTCCGATCTCTAATGATGCTGCAGCTCCTCGCGGTTGTCGGTCTCATCGTTGGCCTTTCATTCGCTCTCGGCTACGTCACCGCCGCCATCGTCGCCGCGTCCGTTGGCCTGGTCGATCTCTCGACGACTCTGACCGTCTCTTTTCTGACACGAACAGCGAAACGCCCACGTTCCTTCGACAACGACACCGGACTGCCCAACGGCGTGGGTCTCTCCGAGCGAGTTGGAAGAACGGAGAAACGACCCTCATTCGTCGTGGCTGTGATCCGACTCGAAGGCATCGCCGATGCCCGACAGGCGTTGGGCTACGAAGTGGGAACCGAGCTCTTGAGGAGAGCGGTTGAGGACCTTGGCCAGGTCCTTCCCCCCACCACCTTCATCGGCCGAGTTGACGGTGACGAGCTGGTCGTCACGCTGGGGTTGGGCCACGGAGAAGGCGAGCAAACAGCACGCGTTGGAGACGACGCTGAGGCTGTCGAGTTGGCTCGGACACTGGCCGGAGCAGTGAGTGCCGGCAGATACCTTGTCGACGGTATTGAGGTGTCGCTGCGAGCACACGTAGGCCTGGCCATCGCTCCATGGGACGGCTCCGAAGTTCCCGAGCTCGTGCGCCGCGCGTCCCTGAGCGCCGGCCGCGCCGCGACGCAAGGTCAAGTCCAGTTCCTCTGGGACGGCGATTTTGGCGCCATGACCGCATCAGATCTGGCGCTTTTGTCCGACCTCCGACTGGCAATCGACCGGAGCGAACTCTCCCTGGCCTACCAACCCCAAATCACGACCGCTTCCGCCCGATTGGCGTCGGTCGAAGCCCTCCTCCGCTGGACGAGCCCAATCCACGGTTCCGTCCCGCCGTCCCGGTTCATCCCGCTCGCAGAGCGCACGGGGCTGGTGGGACGCCTCACGGATTGGGTTCTGAGCGAGGCGCTCGAGGCACAGGTTCGGTGGCGATCTGTCGGGCTCGACATCCCTGTGGGAATCAACCTCTCCCCGACGACCATCAATACACCAGATCTCCCCGACCGGATACTCGATGAACTGGCTCGGCGACGTCTTCCTGCCGCGTGCTTGACCATTGAGGTGACTGAGACAGCTGCCATCGATCTTCTCCAAGCGGTGAGCTTGCTGCGACCACTCCACGACGCTGGCATTCGCATCTCGATAGATGACTTCGGGACGGGCTACACCTCTCTGACGGCTTTGCCAGATCTTCCACTCGACGAGCTCAAGGTCGATCAGAGCTTCGTCATGCGCTCGCTCACTTCGACGGCCGACGATGCCATCGTGCGTACCGTACGAGAGCTCGCACTCCGGCTCGGCCTCGATGCCGTAGCGGAAGGCGTCGAGACCAAAGACATGTTCGACCGTATGTGCGCCTATGGCTTCGACCTGCTGCAGGGTTACTTCCTCTCCAAACCCCTGGAGGAAGCCGACCTGATCGCCTACGCAGCTCAACGGGCCGAGAACGAACATGTCTCTCCGCCGAGGGCACCGCAGCATCGAGTCTCGAGCGGAGACCCGATGACTCGCCTCCCACGCTGAACCGGACCCCTTCGTAGGGCGTTTTTTCCGACCAAGGTGACCGGCAGCCCACGGTGACGAAAGGGGCGTCCCGCCTTGCGACGTTCAGCTGGGCCTTCGGTGCCGCTCGAGCCCAGACGCCAAATCGGAGCCCAGATGCAATCAGGGTTGCCCAGCCATCAACTGCGCTATTAGTTAGCGTAAGTAAGTATAATGTGACCATGAGCGCATCCCGCCCAACGGCCCTGGCTGAACTGCACGTACCCGCTTTCGAAGCGGCGGCGTCTGAGGATGAGCTCGCGACGCGCCTCCGCGTCGCCGTGACTCGACTTAATCGCAGGTTGCGCCAGCAGTCCCTGGCCGGGTTGTCCCCTGCGCAGGCCTCAGCCCTGGGCACGGTCAACCGGCTGAACGCGCTCACCTTGGGCGAGCTGGCTGCCGCGGAGCAGGTGCAACCACCGACCGCGACCCGTTTGGTGACCTCCCTGGAGGGCGCTGGCCTGGTGGCCCGGGAGACCGACGATATTGACCGGCGGGTGGTCCGGGTGAGGATCACGACCGAAGGTCGACGAACCCTGCAGCGCATCCGGACCCTCAAGAACGCCTATCTCACCCGCCGACTGGCCGCCTTGGACCCTGCCGAGCAGGAGCTCGCCGAGGCCTTGACCAGTCTCCTCGAGCACCTGGTGGCCGACGGATGAGTCCGATTACCAAGGCAGCCCGCCAGACCTTCATGGCCCTGCGGGTCCGCAACTATCGCCTCTTCTTCGTCGGCCAGGTGATCTCGGCATCGGGCACCTGGATGCACGCAGTGGCGCTGGGCCTGTTGGTGCTCTCGGACCAGCTCCACGGGAACGGCTTCAACGTCGGTCTCGTCACAGCCCTGCAGTTCCTGCCGATGCTGCTGCTCGGCAGCTGGGGTGGACTGATCGTGGACCGGGTCGACAAGCGCCGCCTCCTCTACATCACACAGAGCGCGTCCGGGCTCTTGGCCCTCGCCCTGGGCCTGTTGGTCGCGTTGGGAACCGTCACCATGTGGGAGGTCTACCTGATCTCCACGCTGTTCGGCGTGGTCAACCTCTTCGACAACCCGGCTCGCCAGACTTTCGTCTCGGAGATGGTCGGCCGCGACCTCATGCCCAACGCCATCAGCCTCAACAGCGTGGTGATGAACTCCGCTCGGGTGATCGGGCCGGCCATCGGGGGCATCCTCATCTTCACCGTCGGCCTGGCCGCCTGCTTTCTGTTCAATGCCGCGTCCTACGTGGCAGTCCTGGTGGCCTTGTGGATGATGCGCCCGGCCGAACTCCATCAACGCCCGGTTGTCGCCCGGGCCAAGGGCCAGGTTCGCGAGGGCCTGCGTTACGTGTGGTCGACGCGCGAGCTGCGCGATCCCCTGTTGGCCATGGCGGTCGTTGGGATCTTCGCCTTCAATTTCACGACCACACTCCCGCTCCTCGCCACCCGCACCTTCCACGGAGGCGCCGGCACCTACAGCCTGCTTGTGGCGTCCATGGGGATCGGCGCCGTCATCGGGGGTCTCATCGTCGCCCACCGGAGCCGTCCGAGCACCGCCATGCTCAGCGTCATCGGCCTGGCCTTCGGCGTCATGCTCCTCCTGGTCGCCGGAGCACCGACCGAGGTGGTGGCCATCATTGCTCTGGTCTTCATGGGGGTCTGCAGCATCTCGTTCATCTCGACCGCCAATGCCACCATCCAGCTGCGGGCCGACCCGGCTATGCGTGGCCGGGTCATGGCGCTCTATGCCATTGCCTTCCTCGGCAGTACCCCCATTGGAGCCCCGTTGGTGGGTTGGATCGCCGACATCAGCAGTCCACGGATCGCCATCATGGTCGGAGGAGTCGCCACTCTGGCCGCCTGCATCCCCCTCGCCCTGCGCTATCGGCACCAACGCACGCCCCATGCAAACCCGGCGGTCAGCGCGGAGGTACCCGATGCCGAACCGGGCGATGTGGTGGACTTCGCTCCGCGACTCATCCTGGACAGCGGCTCCGGAGACGATCAGGCCCAGACACGCCGGGCTGAAACCGCCTGAGCGGTCGCCAGCTGCGGCCTCGTCTACGACAGAGTGAGCGAACCGGCGTCAGGCCTTCGTGCATCGCAGTGCAACGCGGAGCAAGGTTCAATCAGTTGACGCGAGCACCAGAGACCGAGTGGTGTCGCCGCGCCAGCCACAGCGGTGCAGCAGGGTGCTCGCTTCGTCCTCGCTGAAACTCGATCGCGCGTGCTCACCGAGCGCCGCGACGCGTGCGCGGAACTCAGACGACCGGCCGCGGGAGATCGACACTGCGAGCCGGCTTTCCGGCGCCGCCCGTGCTCGCAAAGCCGAGAGCAGCGAGACAATGACATCTTCGGGCAGATAGATGAGCAGCCCCTCGACGAGAAAGAGTGTCGCCTGGCCAGCCTTGTGTCCCGCCGCGGCCAGCGCGGCGCCTACGTCGTCGACGGTGAAGTCGGCCGCAGCATACGCCACGCCGGCTACATCCACGTCCATCTCATGGAGGATGCGTTGCTTGTCGGCCTGGGTTGCCGGATGGTCCAACTCGATGAACCGGACTCCTGGCGTGCGAAAGCGCAGAGCCCGACAGTCGTAGCCAGCGGCAACGATCACGACCTGGCTCATCCCTTCTTCGATGCAGCGCAACGTCACTTCGTCGAACCACTGTGTCCGGCGCTCGAGCCGCTCGGCCATCGGACTGCGGCCCCGACCGGGAAAACGCTCGACGAGTCTGCGCTCAACGTCGCCATCCCCGTCCTCCGTCACCGGCCGGTCCATCGTCGCTCGAACCTGGGCTACCACCCTCGCCGTCTCTGACGGTGTCCCCGGCTGCACACCGTCAAATTAGCGCAACGAATCTTCCTGAGAGTCGGGATTGTTGTCGGATTGTCCCCTAGAGCCGGTAAAGCTTGCGGGCGTTATCTCCCATGACCCGAGCCTGCGTCTCAGGGCGTAGCGCACCCATCTTCTCGGCCACACTTTCGACCGGCGCAGGGTAGAGGCAGGTCGGGTGTGGGAAATCGGTTTCGAACAAGATCCGATCGTCACCGACGATGTCCATGACGTTCTGCAGTTGGCCATGGCTCTCTTCGAACCAGAACGTGGCATACCAGTTTCTGGCGAAATACTCGGAGGGCTTCCGCTTCATTGCCTTGAAGTGATCGGGCGCGTTCTCGGACAACTCGTAGTCCATGGTCTCGAGGATGAACGGGATCCAGCCGATGCCGCTCTCGACGGCGACCATGGTGAGGTCGGGGAACCTGTCGAAGACGCCGGAGAAGATCGTGTTCATCACGACGCGGGCGCTGTTGAGGAACAACATCGCGCCACCGATGGCCGGCTTGACATATTCGTCTTGGGACGCCCAGAAGTAGTTCCCGAAGAAATCCATGGCGGTGTTACTCGAGCCAATGTGGAAATGCACGGGCATGTTCAGGTCGGAGCACACTTGCCACAGCGGGTCCCAGGCCCGGCTGGCGAGGTCGGGTGATCCGGCATCCTGTGGGTCGGAAGTCATGTTGATCCCGCGCAACCCGAGTCCGGCCGCCCTCTTGGTCTCTTCGATACAGAGATCGACGTCCCATGCCGGCATCAAGGTCATCGGAATGAAGCGGTTTCCGGAATCCGTCATCATCTCGGCCATGGCGTCGTTGTAGATCTGGAGGCACATGATTCGGAGTGCCAGATCCGGGATCATGTTGTTGAGCGTCGAGCCACCGAGGCCGACGACGTTCGGGAACAGGACTTGGGCATGGACCCCGATTTCGTCCATCAACCGCAAGCGCGCCTGCGGATCGAAGGCACCCTCGTGCACCCAGTCGAGGCCCATCTCCATCGAATCGAGGAAGGGGAGCTTCGAGCTGTCGCGCGCAACGACGCCCCCGCCGCGGGCGAATCCGATCTCGTTGCCGTCGACGACCCATGTGGGAAGTCCTTCGCGCTCTTCCATGTGGAAGACGCGATTCCCGTAGCCCTTCGGTGCTCGGCTTGTCCAGAGGTCGTAGGGCTCCGTGTAGTGGGTGTCTGCGTCAATGACCTTGAAATCTTCAGCCAGCTGTGCCATTTGGACTTTCCTCACTTTTCCGAATGCGATCTGCGCCCTCGGGTCGGGAGTATCCCACCCTTACTGCTTGTCGCCAACCTCGGCAGGAGATGATGGTCACAACCTGGCTGGTCAACGTCGAAGCCGAGCGAGATGGTGTCCAGAAGACGAGTGCTCGAGATTTGCCCTCGGCGGTCTCCGGGGTACGCCGGAGGCGATCCACGGGCGGAGGAACTCGGTCCGGTTGACTCCGCCGGAACGTGACCCGCCCGCTGAGACCGCTCAGGGTGGACAGCCCGAAGGGGACGGATCATTGTTGAGGGATGCGCTCTCCGATGTTGTCAGCCCAAAGGCGGTGGCTTGGTTACATGAGGTTCGGAGCACTTGCCTGGCCGCGACTACCGTCCCCGGATTGATTGGAGTTGTCCGGTCTGGCTCCGACGCGCAAGCGCAGGATGCACACCATGGTCGATTCGACGCCTCGTCCCATCGCCAGAAGCGGCGGACCAAACATCACGAAAACAAGTCCACCCGGCAGCCTTGTCTAGAGGGAAACTGGAACGTGACGAGTATCACGCTGAGCACAAGCGGGCTTTCCTTCACAGGTGGTGCGGGAACGAGTGGACATCATGTCCAATGGGAACGCACTCGCGAATTTCACTCCGGTTGCACCTCTGACGGGCAGCGTGGGTTCAGCCAAGTTCAACGGCACGGTGACCGATCACGACGGCTTCTCGCCGAAGACGACGGCACACTCGGGCACCTTCCCAGTGACGAACCTGACGGACAATGGCACGATTACCGTCGCCGGCGTGACCAAGCCCGTCACACGGTCACCCGAAGAGGGCTCGTAGAGCTGCACCGGGAAGAACCTCTCGCTGACCTTCACGAGCGGTGCCAGCACACTGACGTACCAATTGAACCCTGCTGGCTGACTCGCATGTGTCTCGCCGGACGTCACAGTCTGCCGTTTGCGCTACCAACAAGGCCCCGTCACCCATGATCACCACAAGTCAGAGCCTTTTTGCAAAGCCTACGAAACACCGGCTCTCATAGGACTATTCTCGAGCGGAGGGGCCACACTGCGCGCGTGGCGCGGCTCGGGCGAGCCATACGTACGACTCGCGCATCACTGAGGAGCCGGGTTCACAGCGAAGAAGCGATTGAATGCTGCTTGATCGCTATAGAAGGATTCAATCCTCGAAATCCGATGGCGCCCGTGGTCTTCGGCCACCGTGACGAGGAAAATAACCCGGAAATCGTGCTCTTGGCCTTCGCGCTGTAAATGTATCTTTGCCAGTCCTGCCACATTGTCGACGCCGGCCAGCCAATCCTCCCATTTGAGAAGGTCAATTGGATCTTCGGTCAGCCGGAGAAAAGTCGAGAGATGCTTCGTAACGGCTTGAACGCCTTCAAATATCCCCGAAGGTGCGTGGCTTCCTGGCACGACGTCCACGACATGTGGATCGAGGAGATCGCAGGCGGCTGAAACGTCGCCTCCAAAGAGCTTTTGGAAAAAGTCCTGGGCTACTGTGACGCGGGAATCGGGCATGACCGCGATCCTCCCTCTCCTGGTTCCGAACACTGGCGGCGATCTTTGGCAGGAACGTAGCGGGTCACTCGAGGGCCCCATGTTGCTCGAGTGCCTGGGCGACGACCGTAAGATCGCTTTCTCCGAGGCCATGATCGACGACTTCCTGCCATTCATCGGCCAACGAGGCAAGTGCCCGGAACCGCTCGCGGCCGGCATCGCCCAGAACGAGATCCACGTCCTTGAGTGCGAGTGACAGAGCGAACTGGACTGAAAAGTCACCTTGAGCGATTCGCGGCAGTTTGGCCGCTTGCCAGGGCGATACGAGCGGTCCATCACCGAGAGCATCAATCACGCTCTCGATCTCGAGACCCAACTGATGGGCGAGGGCTACCGATACGTTGACCGCTTCCGCCCCCAACGCCAGCCATGTATTCGCGACGAGTTTGAGTTTCGACCCGGCGCCTACGGGTCCGACCCATATAGTTCGCCGGCCCAGCGCATCAAAAAGCGGGGCGAGCCGGGTACGAACCGTTTCAGGGCCAGAAGCAAATATCGTCAACTGACCGTTCTCTGCCGGCTCTTTGCTTCCCGAGACTGGCGCATCGATCAGGACTACGTCGGGACGCTCGGCCGCCACAAGTGATTGGACGCGCTTTATCCCCCCATCACCAATTGTGCTCATCTGTGCCCAGATCGCACCTGGGGCCAGGGCCGCCAACATTCCCTGGTCTTTGGCGATCGCAAGGACGACGTCAGCATCTGTCACCATCGTGACGACGATGGCGGCCCGGCGAGCCGCGTCAGCGGCCGATTCGGCTACCTCTGCACCGAGATCTGCCAGATCACGCGTTGCGCTCGGATCACGGTTCCAGACGATCGTGGGGATACCGACACCCAGCGCCCTCGTTGCCATGGCGTGCCCCATGGTGCCGATACCCAAAAACGCAACATGGTCCCCTTCTTGAGCCATCATTACTCCTCTCGACACCGGGCCAATTGATCACCAATCGATATCAGCACACCACGCCTCCTTGGCCTAAGCAAGGGATGAGGGCGATCGTCCCCGGGGGTTGCAATCTTCCGACTCCGCATGGGCATCGGCCGCTCACTCGAGGAAAACCATCACGGTTGACGCCCTGTCCCTCTATTTCTTGTCGAGATCAGTCGGGAGGAGATGCCGGGATTGTGGGACGGTCTTCGAAAGCCGTTTCGCCTGGTCCTCATAGGAGAGGTCAGTAGCGGTCAGGCGCTCTCGGTGTTGGCGAAGATGTTCCTCCCACGAAGCGACTACGAAGATCTCCTCGAATCGACCGGGCTTTTCCCCATCGCGGAACAGACCCCATTGTGTGGCGCCCGTCCGAAGTCGCGACTCACGCACTCGAGCCATCGCTCGCATGAATCCGGGCTCATCTTCGGTCGAGATCGAGTACGAAGTGCTCACGATGACCGGTCCGGAGTCGTCATCCGGCTCGAGATCGAGATCCGGCGCAGGACGAACGACGATGTCCCGGCCCATCCCAGACGTATCGACGAACGGCCAAATGTGGATCGAAGCTGCAGCACCAGCCATCAGTCCAGCGGCGATTAGGAAGGTGGCAGTCAGTCCGACCGATTCAGCGATAACACCCCACGCCAGCGCTCCGAGGCCCTGCGCTCCGAAGAGCACCATCTGATATACCGACAACCCGCGCGCCCTCACCCAGCGTGGCAAAAAGAGCTGGAGCAATGTGCTCACTGTCGCGGTAACGCCGACCCATGCCATGCCCGCCGGGATCAAGACAATGACGACCACGATGGTTGCGTGCACCAAGATCACCAGGGCAAGTGCGGCGGCGAAGATGCCACCGGATAGTCCTACGAGCGCGTTCGGTGACAGTCGGGCGCGCACCTTCGACAGGATGGCGGCGCCACCGATCGCCCCGACTCCCAGGGCGGCGAGAAGAAGGCCGTACCCACTCGACCCAAGTTCGAGATGACGGCTGGCGATGAGCGGAAGCAGTGCCCAGAGGGCGCTCCCCGGAAGCAGGAAGAGCGCAGTTCTGAGCAATATCCGCCGTACAACCGGCGCATGCCGGACGTATCGGCCGCCGGCTCTAAGGGCTGAGATGAATCTCTCAGGAATCTGTGGAGCGATCTCCCGGTTTGGTCGCCAGAGAGCAACAACGACGCCATAGAACAAGAACGTCGCGGCATTGACGGCGAAGACTGCCCCCACCCCTATGTAGGAGATCAGTATCCCCGCGATCGCTGGCCCGACCGCCCTGGTCAGGTTGATATTGATTGAAGAGAGCTGCGCCGCGGCAGGAATGTCGGCGCGCGGAACAAGATCGGGTACCAGAGATTGGTAGGCCGGGAGCACCATGACAGAACCGCTGCCGATCACGAAGGTGAACAAGAGCAGCAGCGCAGGCGACATCCGGCCGGCGATCGTCAGCGCGGCGAGTATGGCAGTGACGACGACAAGTCCACCCTGAACAGCGATGAGCAGCCGCCGTCGGTCGAGGGTGTCTGCCAAAACACCACCAACGATTCCGAACATGACATTTGGCAACATGTCCGCCGTCTGAACGAGTGAGACCAGGATTGCCGCGTGTGCTTGGTGAACCAGGAACCACTGCGCGCCGACGGTCTGCATCCAGGAGCCGGCGTTGCTGACCAGCGCCGCTATCCAGAACCATCGGAAGACGGTGATGCGGAGAGGAGCCCAAGTCGACGGTGTCGAAGGCGTGTCTATCGACATTTGCAAACCGGCAGGATCGTGACGGTCATTTCGGTCAGCTCAGACGGTGATGCCTTGTGCTGTTCGTGCCACCGAGCCTGATGCTGTACGACGCTCGATGAAGTCTTCGAACCACGCTCCCTCGCTTCCCCTGGGGCCTGAGCCGTGCCGTCCTTACTCTGCTTCTCAGCAGTGTTGTACACAGAGTGGAGTTCCGGCCAGGGGTTGAAAAACCTGTCCCGACCTGCGGTTTGAGAGCGGCGCCGAGTGGCGGAATCGTCCAACGCTCTGCCGACCTTTCGCCGTCGAGATCACGACAGTGCCATGACGCGCAACACCCGGCCCACTTGTGCGGGCCGGGTGTTGCCCCCTCACTGGAGAGTTGCGGGCTGAACTATGCGCTCACGAGCGCTCCGCGCGGGGCGTGGCTGGGCATGAGTTCCTCGTCCTCGCCAGTGCGTCGGGCGTGGGTGAAACCGAGTCCGACCAGAACCGCCATGATCCCAGCGAGCGCAAACGCTGCGATGGCGCACCAGAAGGCGATTTCGGCGATCAGGCTGAAGCCGTAGGCCTCGAGCAACAGACCTCGCAGCGTGGTGCCCTGGAAGACGGTCTGGACCTTGGCCTCGGCTGCGGTGTAGGCCGCCGAACCCTTGGGCAGAGCCATGGCCTCCGCGCTGAGCTCGGAGTAGGTCTTGCCCCCGCCGATCTCACCGAGATGCACGTTGATGAAGTCGTTGGCGTAGACCTCGGCCTGCTGGCCGGTGAGCAGCTGCTGGCCGGCGTACTGCGACACCGACGGAATCATCGACGGGGTGATCTCGCTTCCCGGCACCGGGTGGGCGAAGGCCGCTGCGGAGGGGAACGTGATCTGTTGCTCAGCGAGTTGCGTGCGTACGTAGTTGTTGGCGAAGCTGTAGCCGAACAGCAAGAGCGCGCCGGCAACGGCCAGCACGATCACCAGGACCACTCCGCCGACACTGGCCAGCTTGTCGAAAACCTTGCGTCGCATTTGAGTCTCCTATTCCGTGATCCCTCCCGGTGAGGAGATCTGGTTCCAGCCTGAACGCCAGAGGGGTCGCTCACATGGGCGCAAAGTTCCCTTTGTGGGGGGAGAAAGGTCCCTCCTCGAGGACTTGCTTGTCGAAGGGAAGATCCTCCCTAGTGAGAGCCTCTCTCCGGCGAGCACACTGGAGACGTGAGCATGTATGTGACCCTCCTCTCGGGAGCACTGGACCTCTTCGACACTGACCTCGACGACGACGCCCTGCTCGACCATGTGCGCCAGTGCCGTGCCGCCCTACCCACCCATAACCTTGGGGCGGGAGTGTGGTCAGAGACAGCCGTCGTCACCGAGATCACCTACGACCGCTCGCTCGTCTGCCTCGCCGCCCGACGGGGCATCGACGTCACACCGACCAACTTCGTGCATCCCAAGATCGAGCGAGACCGGCTCGAGCTCGAGTTGCAGCGACGGGGTGTTGACCTCGAGGCCCCGCCACGCCAACCCGACGATTTTAAGGACGCTTAGTCCAGGTTCTTGAGCTTGGTGGCGTAAATGGCAGCTTCGGTGCGGTTGTTCACCTCGAGCTTGCGCAGGAGTCCCGTGACCCGATTCTTGATTGTGTGCTCACTGAGTATGAGGACAGCCGCAGCTTCCTTGTTGGTCTTGCCGTCCGCGATCAGCTCCAGGAGGCGCGCCTCTTGAGGTGACAGAGACGCGAGACCCGGATCGCCCTTGGGCGGGTTGGCGATGCGCTCGACCACTCGGGCCACCGCCCTCGGATCCATCAGCGACGCCCCCGACGCCACCTTCTTCACGTCGTCGATCAGGTCCCGGGCCTTGATCTGCTTGAGCACATAGCCCGCCGCCCCGGCCATCACAGCGGCGAACATGGCCTCGTCGTCGGCGAAGCTGGTCAACATCAAGCAGACCAGGTCGGGCATGGTCGAGCGCAGGTCACGGCAGACCTCGATACCATCTCCGTCCTCGAGGCGGACATCCAAGATGGCCACATCGGGCTTCGCCAAGGGGACCCGGGTCAGCGCCTCGGCACCCGTGGCGGCCTCTCCGACGACCTCGATCTCGGGGTCGCTCTCGAGCAGACTCCGGACGCCCTCACGCACCAGCTCGTGGTCGTCGAGGAGGAAGACCCGCACGCTCATTGAGCCATTCTGCCAGCACTGCTCTCGAGCCTGCGAGAGGGCTGTGAATCGAAAGTACGCTCGCCTCGGTGCCCTACGCGCGGGTGAACGACCCAGAGAAGCTCCGTCGTTTGATGGGGGCGGTGCTGATGATCACCGCCGACGTCGAGCTGGCTGATCTGCTCACCCACCTGGTCGAAGAGGCCAAGTCCCTCGTCGGCGCCCGCTACGCCGCTCTCGGCGTGCTCAATCCCACCCGCACCGGGCTCGAGCAGTTCATCACCGTCGGGCTCAGCAACGCCGAGGAAGAACTGATAGGCGACCGCCCCTCGGGCCGAGGAGTGCTGGGACTGCTGATCACGCAGCCCGAACCGTTGCGTCTCGAGCATCTCGAAGAGCACGCGAGCCGCTATGGATTCCCTCCCGGGCACCCGCCCATGAGCTCGTTTCTCGGCGTCCCGCTGCGGGTCAGAGACGACGTCTATGGCAACCTCTACCTGACCGACAAAGAGGGTGCGACCGACTTCACCGACGAGGACGAGGCGCTCGCCGAGGCCCTTGCGTTGGCGGCCGGCATCGCTATCGAGAACACCCGTCTCCACGACCGGGTCCGGGTGATGAGCGTGCTCGACGACCGGGATCGAATCGCAAGGGATCTCCACGACCGTGTCATTCAGCGCATCTACGCCGTCGGCATGAGCCTCCAAGGTGCGGCGCGCTTGCCCGAGCGTGACCTGGTCGTCGAGCGAGTCTCTAAAGCAGTTGACGAACTCGACGACACCATCACCCAGATCCGCTCGGCCATCTTCGAGCTGGGGGACTCCGCGCTGCCCGGCGGTCTTCGCAAGGCAGTCGCACACCTCGCCGACGAGCTTGCACCCACACTGGGGAGCCGGCCCGAAGTGCGATTCGAAGGAGCAGTGGACAACACAGTGCCTCAACACGTGGGCGACCATGTTCTCGCCGTCGTGCGAGAGGGGCTGACCAACGCAAGCAAGCATTCAGGGGCCAGTCACTACGAGGTGACTCTGGTCGTGACCGATCGTCTGGTACTCACGATCGAAGACGACGGAGCCGGCATCGAACTTCCACTGGCCCGGCCGGGACTCGGCCTGGTCAACATCCGTGACCGAGCCGAAAAACTCGGCGGCACCTTCGACGTTCACCCACGTGAGGGCGGTGGGACCCGGCTCCTCTGGGCTGTCCCGCTCTGAGGCCCCCGACCCACACGTCACATGCAACGCGGGCCGATCTCCAACACCAGTTCAACGACGTCACCAAAGTGCTCCTCCGTGTAGGGGAAGCCCGCAGAGTGGAACACGGCGAGCATGGTGGCGTTCTCGACGAGGACCGAAGCAGAGAACTCTCCGATACCCGCCAGCTTTGCCGTCCCCACCAATCGCTCTAAGAGCATCGGGCCGAGTCCGTGGTGCTGGAACTCGTCGCCCACAACGAAGGCCACCTCAGCCCGACACGGCTTGTCGCACCGGTCATACCGGCCGACCGCAATGATCTGGCCTTCGTGCTCGACCACATACGCCACCCGGTTGAAACCGTCGACGTCGGTGAGATGCGCGACTTCCTGGGGCGCCAGGGTGCGGTGCAGGTTGAAGTAGCGGAGCCGTATGGTCTGGTCACTCAGCTGTTCGTGGAATCGGACAAGCGCATCGAAATCGCTCGGAGCGATCGGTCGCACGGTGAAACCACGGATCTCACGTCGTACGCCCGCGCAGGCCACAAGTGTCTCTCCATCGATCACCGTCATACGGCCACGGTGACATGACCGAGCAGAGCCCGATAGGGAGAATGGTCCCGCTCGAGCGGGAGCATCCTCCACCTTTGCGGTGGCGGTCACGATGGTGCGCCACAAACAAGACCTTCAGGAGTTGAGAAACCACCTCTGAACAGCTAAAACGGGTGGAAGACGGGACTCGGACGCGCGACCCTCACCTTGGCAAGGTGGTGGAATTCGTCCTAATGAGTCTGGTGGGTCTCCTGAAGTGCGGCGCTATCCGACCAGTTGCCTGTCCGTCCAGTTCGACGCCGTAGTAGAGCGCCCTGCAACGGGGTTTCGGTAGCCGCCACGGGTCCTTTTTTCGACGGCATCTGTGGGAAATTCTTGTCATCGGCGCAATACCCGCTCGGGCGCGTTGGCGAATGCCTTGGCTTGTTCCGCGGTAGGCTGAAGTCCTCATCCCCCTTGGGAGAGTCGCTTCGCTTGGGCAGGACGGCCGATCGGCCAATGTCGCCTCGTGCAGGCTCGACGCCTCAACCGAGCCTCCTTGAGGAGTTTGCTTGCGTGTCGCGAAACTGTCCATAGAGAGCCCCAACGGCCGTGCTCGATCGTTCGGCATCCTCAGCTCTTACCCTCCGACTCCCTGCGGTCTAGCTACTTTCAGCGCCGCGCTGGCGTCCGGATTGTCGATGCACAACTCTGAGGTGAATGTAGTGCGGGTCGTCGACGCCGGAGGAGAGATCGCTCTCAGCGATGTCGTCGTCGGCGAGCTGGTCAACGGATCGATCGGCTCTGTGAATGGGAGCTCGGACGCCTTGAACCGCTCCGATGTCGCAATCGTTCAGCACGAATACGGCCTCTACGGGGGCCATGATGGAGATGAGGTGCTCGAGATCTTGGGCGCTCTCGACGTTCCCTCAATCGTGATCGCTCACACGATTCTGGCAGATCCGACACCTCATCAGCGGTCTGTGCTCAATGAGGTGGCCGCTCAGGCGGACGGAGTCGTGGTTATGACGGAGGCCGCAAGGTTGCGTCTCTGCGAGAGTTTCGACGTCGACCCGCGCAAGGTAAGCACGATCGCTCACGGTGCCGCCGTCCCCGCTACTCGCGTCCAGCGCGACCGTGTCGGCCTCCCCACCATGTTGACATGGGGCCTGATCGGACCAGGCAAAGGAATCGAACGAGTCATCGAGGCCATGCGAACGTTGCAAGACCTCCCCACACGGCCGCGCTATCTGGTGGCGGGTCAAACTCACCCCAAGGTACTGGCCGCCCACGGAGAAACATACCGTCGGGACCGCATGAACCAGGCGGAGCGCCACGGACTCTCGTCGTCCGTGGTATTCGACGCGGACTACCGCGATGTCGAGTCGCTCACTGCCTTGATCCAGTCCAGCACAGTCGTCGTGCTGCCCTACGACTCCACAGACCAGGTGACGTCCGGCGTCCTCGTTGACGCCATTGCGGCCGGACGACCGGTGGTTGCGACAGCGTTTCCTCACGCGGTTGAGTTGCTCTCGAGCGGCGCCGGACTGGTGGTCGACCACGGTGATCCTGATGCAATGGCGCTCGCTTTGAGGACAGTCCTCACCAGCCCCAAGCTTGCCGCGAAGATGTCCGCAGAAGCCTCTCGTATTGCGCCGAGCCTTGGATGGTCCAACATCGCGAGCGAGTACCTTCGGTTGGCCGATCAACTCATGACGGAACGCTTGTCGCTGGTGTGAGAACCGCGCTGGACGCACCAGAACCGAACTTTTCCCATCTGTTCTCCATGACCGATGAGCGCGGGACTTTCGAACACGCTCTGTTCAGCGAGCCCAGACCCGAGCACGGCTTCTGCACTGACGACATGGCCCGAGTGCTTGTCGTTGCGACTAGAGAACCTGAACCATCACTGGCATTAGACGATTTGGCACTACTGAGTCTGAGATTTGTTCAGGGCTCCCTGGACGCCCAAGGGAAGTGCCGGAATCGAATGAACCGGTATGGAGCGTGGGAAGACGTCCCGACTCTCGATGATTGCTGGGGTAGAACTATCTGGGGGCTTGGCACTGCGGTTTCCCACAGCGATGACTGCCTTGTGCGCGAATCGTCTCTACACACTCTTGAACGAGCAATGACACAGCGGTCAGGGTGGCCAAGGGCAATGGCATTCGCCGCGCTCGGTGCTGCGAACGTGCTGATTGCCGAGCCAGACAACGCCTCTGCTCGTTCGCTGCTGACCGATGCCGCCGACGCAATGCCCGGCCTCGGTCATCAATCCGGCTGGCCCTGGCCCGAGCCGCGCCTCACCTACGCGAACGCGGTCCTCCCCGAAGCGATGATCGCGGCCGGCTCGGTCCTCAACCGTCCGGTCCTCCAACGGTGCGGGCTGGAACTCTTGGCATGGCTCTTGGCTCGTGAGACACAAGATGGGCATCTGTCCGTGACCCCGGTCGGAGGAAGTGGTCGCGCGGACCGAGGCCCAGGATTCGATCAACAACCGATTGAAGCCGCAGCATTGGCCGATGCGTGCGCCCGCGCTCTTCATGTTGACGGTGGCCAACAGTGGAGAGACGGAGTCACCGCCGCCGCAGATTGGTTCCTCGGCGGGAATGACAGTGGCGTCGTTATGTGGAATCCACAATCAGGCGGGGGGTTTGACGGCCTGCAGCGATCCGGTGCAAATCTCAATCAGGGCGCGGAATCGACACTCGCTTTCCTGTCGACGATGCAACATGCTCGGCGAGCGGTCCGCGTGGCCTAGTGCTCGGATCTCCGCTCGTCCGACGTTCTCCGGTCCATATCGCGGCTGATGCATCGCGGGTAGTGACCCGGCTCTTTGTCCCTGGCCATGAAGGCTTTGATCAACAGGAGTCCAGGTCGAATTCGGTCCTGCAAAGAGTCCTTGAGCTCTCGGACGAAGAAGTACAACAAAGTCTTGACGATGTATTGGAGCGATTCAACGGACGGCACCACAGCTTGACCGAGATATTCGTCGAGCATGCCAACGAGCTCTCCGACCGGCTCAACCCGGAGCGACGGCTGTCTCCAACCCGCCGGCTCCTCCTTGGTGCGACGTTTACGAGTGAATACGCCATCGAGGGGGCCGCACTCTGCAACCCAAGCATGGTCGAGCACCCCGACCAGGCAGGGACTACACCTGGCGACATTCGTTTTGTTATGAGTGTCCGGGCCATCGGTGAGGGTCACAGCTCTTCGATCGGGTTCCGAACAGGCACGATCAGCGCGTCGGCCGATGTCACATTTGATTCCGCCCCAACCTTTGCCACGAAAGGACATCGAGACGAGGCACTGCTCGGAGCCGATGCATTCAAAGGGGAGCTCCGTCGCCTCCGTGCGAGCGTCGACGATAGCGAGTACGTACTCGGTCCCCTCGGAAGTCAATTCACCTCAGCACAATTAGAGGTGCGACTCGGCCTTCTCGAAGATCACGTGGCTACTCGAAAGCAGGCAAGAAGGACCATCGGGCAGATTCGCAGGGTCGCCGAGCGAAGCTACGGCATTAAATTCAAGAACGACACGCCCTTGAGTGAACGGGTGCTCCTGCCGGTCACGAGCGCAGAATCAAAAGGAATGGAGGACGCCCGTTTCGTTCGGTTCTCTGACGAAGCTGACGGCGTCACCTACTACGCCTCCTATACGGCCTTCAACGGCACGGACATCGGCCAGCAATTGCTCGAGACGAGGGACTTCGTACACTTCAGCTCTTCGCCAATGGCTGGCGCCGCGGCTGCAAACAAGGGTCTGGCGCTCTTCCCTCGCCGAATCAAGGGGAAATTCGTCGCCTTGTCGCGATCTGATCGGGAGTCGAACACGATCGCATATGCGGAAAACCCACGCAGATGGGAAGAGGGGTTGGCATGCCAGATGCCCAGGGCACCCTGGGAGGTGGTTCAACTCGGCAATTGTGGGTCTCCGATCGAGACCGAGATGGGCTGGCTGGTGCTCACTCACGGAGTCGGCCCCATGCGTACCTACAACATCGGGGCGCTTCTGCTCGATCTCGAAGACCCCACTCGAATCATCGGCCGGCTGCGACAGCCGCTGCTTAGCCCAACTCGTGACGAACAAGACGGTTACGTTCCCAATGTCGTTTACTCCTGTGGGAGTCTGCTTCATGCCGGCAACCTGATCATTCCCTATGGAATAAGCGACTCTGCGATCGGGGTGGCAACGCTCTCCGTCGACGAACTCCTCGATACCCTGAGCAATTGCCCCGATTGACCCAAGTGCCACAAATGATGATTGGAGAACGCGATGCCTGACAGGTCTCCCCAGAAGCCATCTGGAAAGAAGCCCGGAAAGTCACTCAAGGAGAAGCGAGGAGCGAAGAAGGAGAAGCGAGAACAACGGGACAAGAAGGCTGATCATCTCGGACTGAAGCGCTGAGAGCCTCGTGCGTATTGCAGTACTCGCTCCGATCTCGTGGCGCGTCCCACCGCGCCATTACGGACCCTGGGAGCTTTTTGCGGCACTGTTGACCGAAGGACTCGTGGCTCGAGGCCACGATGTGACTCTGTTCGCGGTGGGAGACTCAGAAACCTCCGCCCGGCTGAGCAGCGTTATCCCTCGAGGCTGGTCCGAGGACCCGACAATCAGTCCCAAAGTCGCAGAGTGTCTCCATATATCGGAGGTCTTCGAGCGGGCGTCGGAATTCGACGTGATACACAACAGTTTCGATTTCTTACCCCTCACCTACTCACGTCTGATTTCGACCCCCGTCATCACCACAATTCATGGGTTTTCCTCGCCAGAGATCGTGCCCGTCTACGCAAAGTACAACCCAAACACATTCTTCGTGGCCATCAGCGAAGCTGACAGACATCCCGCCCTCGATTATCTGGCGACCATCCATCACGGAATCGACATTGGCGCTTTTGCTTTCAACCCCGCTCCCGGCTCATATTTGGCGTTCTTTGGCCGTATTCACCCAGACAAGGGCGTCGTAGCGGCGATCGAGGCGGCAAAGCTGGCAGAGATCCCACTTCGAATTGCCGGAATCATTCAGGACAAGACGTACTTTGAAAAAGAGATCGCGCCGTGTCTTGACGGAAACCGCGTCCAATTTGTTGGATCGGTACAAGCAGAGGATCGCTCGTCGTTTCTTGGTGGTGCGGTCGCACTGCTTCATCTTTTGGATTTTGACGAGCCGTTCGGACTCTCAGTTGTCGAGGCGATGGCCTGTGGCACTCCGGTGATTGCTTTCCACCGCGGCTCCATGCCGGAACTCGTTACCGAAGGTTCGGGTGCGATCGTGACTGACGTCCAATCCGCGGCGGAGGCGGCACGGAGAATCGGTCGACTTGATAGATCGGCAGTTCGAGCTTCGGCTGTCCGGCGGTTCAGTGCTGACCGCATGGTCGATCAGTATGTCGCCGCCTATGGGCAGGCGATAACCGAATTCCACCGCCGATCATCGACGGAGCCACCGTCTTATCGGCACGGTGCGGTCTTCTCCGACAACGCAGACCGAAGACATCGAAGGGAGGCGACATGGCAGGTCTAATTCCCCCATGCTCACAATGTGGAGGGCGCCGAGTTGATGAGTACACGCACTATGGATGTCCCGATGGCTCGTCCGATCACGCACACCGCCACTGGGTATGCGCCACGTGCGAATTCGAATTTGTCACCGGCTCCGACGCTCAGGAGTCGGTCCTGCTCCCAACAGCTTTCGGCGGTGATTCTGTCGCTGGAAGCGACGCGTCGGCCGACTCGTGAAGCATTGAAGGCTCAATCCAGCGCTGGGACGCCGACGATGAACAGAAAGAGTCTGAAACGCTCCCTCACGGCGATCGGCGGGAGTCTCGGCTCCTCGCTCGGCTTCTCGAGCTGGAATGAGTAGTATGCGAACATATGTTCGCTTCTCAGTTGGCCTGGGACGAGGGACTCGACGAAGCCCAACTGGCGGTCGCCACCCATGGTGAGACGCCACTGGTGGTCGTGGCGGGGGCAGGCACGGGCAAGACTCGGGCACTGACCTCGCGTGTGGCGTGCCTCCTCGATCGAGGAGTCGCACCGGATCGGATTCTGCTCCTCACATTCACCCGGCGGGCGGCCGACGAGATGTTGGCCCGGGCGCGCGATCTGGTGGGTCTGCGCCGAGGCGAACGGCCCCAGGGCGGCACTTTCCACGCAGTCGCCCATCGACACGTGGCCAGCTTCGCGGAGGTGCTCGACCTGCCGCCGGGATTCGGCGTCTTGGACCCGGCGGGGGCCAGCGATCTGATGGAGCTGCTCCGAAGCGATCACGCCTTGGCAGGGACCTCCACCAGATTCCCGCGTGCGTCCACCCTCGTCGACATCTACTCCCGGTGCATCAATACGGAGCGCCCTTTGCGCGATTTGGTGCCGTTGGAGTACCCGTGGTGCGAACCCCACCGCGATGTCATCGGCGAGCTGTTCCGGGATTTCACCGCCCGCAAACGCCGCTCCGCCCTCCTCGATTTCGATGACCTCCTCCTCTATTGGCGTGCCCTGATGAGCCACGAGGAGCTCGGGCCGCAGTTGGCCGAGCGCTTTCGATACGTGCTGGTGGACGAGTATCAGGACCTGAACAGCCTCCAGGTGGAAATCGTGAGGTTGTTGGCCCCAGACGGAAAGGGCCTCACGGTGGTCGGTGACGAGGCCCAGGCCATCTACGGCTTTCGGGGGTCTGATCCTCGCCGCCTGCGCCGGCTCGTCAGTTGCTATCCCGACGCTGTGACGATGCAGCTCGAACGCAACTTCCGATCGAGGCAGCGCGTCCTCAACGTGGCGAATGCAGTCCGCCCTGCATCCGAAGGCGAGCCGGCATTTCGCCTGCACAGCGACCGGGGTGCAGGGTCAAAGCCGAGTCTCAACCGATGCTACGACGCCGCATCGGAAGCTCGTGCGATCGTCGAGCGCATACTTGCGGCCTACGAGACCGGAGTTGAGCTTCGCCAACAAGCCGTGCTCGTACGAGCCGGTCATCACAGTGACCTTGTCGAAATTGAACTTGCAGTCCGAAAGGTCCCCTATCGGAAGTATGGCGGTCTGCGATTCCTCGAAACCGCGCACGTGAAGGACTTCGTGTCTGCCGCCCGCCTGCTCGACAACTCCCACGACGAGGTCGCGTGGTACCGGCTCCTCCGCCTGCACCGCAACATCGGGCCGACACGGGCGAAGGCATTGCTCGAGGCAGTCCGTCCCTCGGAGACCGACGCGTTGTCACGTTGGGCCGAACTCGTCGCCGCAGCCCCGGCGAATACCCGAACCGAGCTCTCGGCTTCGCTCTCGGGCCTCCTCGAGGCGAGGAGCGAGGCGGCTCCTGGCCCTAGGGCGAAATCGGTGCTCCGGACCATCAGGCCATTGCTGGAGAACCGATACGACGACGCTGGTGCGCGACTGCGGGACCTCGACCGGCTCGTCGATACCGCCTCGATGGTCGACGACCTCTCAGCGTGGTTGGCCGATCTGACTTTGGACCCGCCCGTCTCAGGCGGCGATCTGGCCGGACCGCCTCACCTCGATGAGGACTACCTGGTGATCTCGACTATCCATTCCGCCAAGGGTCTCGAGTGGCCCGTTGTCCACATACCCCATGTCGTCGACGGCGCAATACCCATCGACATGGCACTGAGCACACCCGAAGGTCTTGAGGAGGAGCGGCGGCTGTTCTACGTCGCCGTCACGAGAGCTCGTGACGAGCTCCACCTCTACGCGCCGCTGCGTATGCCGCACCACCGCTTCGCCCAGGACGATCGACACAGCTTCACCCCACTCAGCCGATTCATGACCGATGAGGTGCAAGAGCTACTCGAGGTCACCGACGAGAAAGCCCGTCGGGTAGAAGTCCAAGCTCTCACGGCTCAGCCGCTGATCGTAGACCTCGATCCCCTTTGGAGGTAGGGCGGTTGACCGACATAGGTGTCTCGGCCCCAACTCTCCTCGGCGCCCCGTACCCTTACTCCTCTGAAGTCCGCAGCCGCGCCATCCCGCGGGTTGCGGCGCCAAGGATCAAACGGACGACGACGGCGAGGACAGCAAGGTCCGAGAGCATCTGCACCATGGCAACGATTCGGGCCGGATCCGTCTTGGGCGTGATGTCGCCGAAGCCGACGGTTGAGAACACAGTGACAGTGAAGTAGAGGGCGCTGGTCCGTGTGAGTTGCCCCCCGAATGCTGCGGGACTCGATGCGGACATGGTGAGATAGATCCACGCGAACAGCACGAGGAAGAGGGGGATGATGGTGGCCATCGACACACCCGCGCGGAGCATCGGTTGATCGTGGTTCGCGATCTGACGGACTTCGACGGCCAGAACTATGGAGAAGAAGATCAAGGCGGCGGTCAAGCGCAAGGCCACCGATTGGTGTGCCCTGTGCTCAATCGGTAAGAGGTAGTACAGCGCAACAAGCACCACCGCGCTCACCACGGCGCGCACGACGGTCTTCAACAAGTGAGAACGCTCGAAGTCACGCAAAGATGGGCCGCCGGGCACTGTCATCTCATCACGCTGGCTTCCCCACCGTCCGCCGCCGCCACCCAGTATGCGGGACCATCCCTATCCCCTTACGGGTTCGCACAAGAACTCGACGAGCTTCCCTCGTCTCCTTCAGCGGCCTCATAACTGGCTGACCGCTCGGCTACGCCATGCCGGAGTTCACCGTGGAGCCCGACACCTTGCGGGCCCAGGAGGCCACGAGCTGCAGCAGCCCGAGGTACACGGCGAGCACGATGACGATGATCAGGAGGCTCCACCCCGTGAGGTTGCCGCCGAACACGATGAAAAGCCCGGCAACGATCAGCCCGACGATGCGCAGGCCTTGGAGGTGCTCCACGATCCACCCGCCGGAACGACGGACCCGATCCGAACCGGCGGCCGCCCGCCCGGTGTGGGCCCTGAGCCCACGGGCCTGCGAGGCCACCCAATGGCCACCCCGCGCAACCGTCGAGCGGATCCACAGCGCGTAGCGGGCCGGCCCCGCCAGCCAGGCTCCGAGGGCAACGAGGAAGGTGACGAGCAGCATCCAGCGCAGATCCGTCACCAGGAAGCGGAGCATGGTGTCCCAGACCGTGCCGGCCACCTGCCGGTTGAAGCTGTGCCCGGCCTGGTTGACGAACGTGATGCGCCCGAGGGACAGGCCGGCCAAGAGCAACATCGTCATCAGGGCCACCCCAATGGCCATCCGGAGCAGGGTCTTGCGGTGATCGACCGCGATGAGGATGCCGAGGATCCCGAGCACCAGGGCGACGATGGGTATGGCCCACTTCAGCGTCACGATGGCGTTGAAGAGACCCGTGAACTTGGAGACCTGGGACTTCGACACCACGGTGACGCCCAGCTTGTTGCCCTTGGTCAGGATCGGCTTGAGCGGGTTGAACAGCGTGACGCCTTTCGCGTTGGCCTCGTTGATCAGGTTGTTGAGCGCCGGTGTGACGTTGACGGCGATCCCGCCGCCCTTCTCCAGCTTCTGGACGAGCGGAGACTGCTTGCCGGTGAGGACGTCAATGACGGCATCGTGGGTATGCCGGTTCAAGCTGTCCCAGAGCCGTCCGAACTTGGGGCTCGAGAACACCTTGAGCGCGAGGCCATAGACGTAGTTGTGGACCTGGGCCACGATCGGCGTGACGATGGGCTTTGCCTTCGCCGGCAGGGCCGCCGCGACCTTGTCCTGCACGACGTGCGTGGAGAAAAGTTCGTCGGTTGCCTTCTCGGCCAGGTGATTCACGATGACCGGGTTGCGCGCCAGCGGGGCCAATGTGGCGACGTACTGGTCGGTGTTCGTGACCGTGCGGATCGCCCAGACGGATATCACTGAGATCGGGATCAACAGCGACACCAGGACCACGAGCACCCACGCGGTGATCTTTCTGGTTCGTGGGGCGCGGGGACCTTGTCTCGGCCCCGCCGCCCCGCCGGCCCCGAACGCGCTCGCGACGCCAGTCCCGGCCGGCTCCTCGGCGTTCACTGGGGCACTCACCTGTCGATGCCCGCGAAAATTGGAAACAGTGCGCACGACGGTCGATGAAGTGAGCCAGCGAAGGTCGGCACTTGAGAGAGCAGGACAAGAAGTTGAAGTTTGCGCATCATCGCCTTGAGTGCCTGCCAGCTCTCACGCCCGCGCTTGAGGCGAGTACCCGGAGCACGTGATCGACCACTGGCATTGGACAGTGGAGGCTGACTCTCGAACCGACCGGGGCAACCTCTACCTAGCCCAGGATCTTCGCCTTCTGTGCTTCGAACTCTGCCTCGGTCAGTGCCCCCGAGTCCTTCAGCGCGGCGAGCTGGGTGAGCTGCTCGATGGGGTCGGGTGCTGGCGCCGCTGCAGGAGCAGCCGGAGCCTCCGGTGCCGCCTGTTGTGCCTGAGCCGCCTGCTTGTTGGCCATGTGTCCGCCTACGACGGCAGCTGTTCCAACCACCGCCGTCGTTCGAACTGCCGCCCTTGCGATGGGACGCCTTCTCATCATGTCGGATCTCCTGTCTTCGGTGTGTAGCTCAGACTGCTGCCGGAAGATCCGCCAGCAAGGGCTCGATGAGCTCATGCGGTATGCGCGCGCCTTCGATCAGGACGCCGTTGGACTTGTACAGGGCCTCGGCGAACGGTGCCGCCCAGACGTCCTCCCAGATCAACAGCGCCGCCGACGAATTCGGTTCGAGTGCTGCGGCTGCGTACTGCAGATCCTCCGGGCTGATGATGCCCCCGACGTCGGCATCGAGCCCGCCGAATCCCGCCACCCCGTCCAACTCATCGACCTCGAAGAAGACGACGGTGCCATCAGCATCCTTGCCAATGAAGGCCAGGTCGAGGATCCGAACGGTGTTCGACTCCACCAGAGCTATCAACTCCGGAGCGATCTCACCGTTGAACTCGTTACCGGGGAAACCCACGATGATGTATTCGACTGGCCCTACCGTCATGTGATCCGTCCTTGTCTTCCGAGTTGTCTCAGGTTACGACGCACCGATTTCGAATTCCTCACCCTCACTGGGTGATTACGTCGACTCACAATCCTGACTCGACGACGATGCGACCATCGGCCGCCGCCTTTTGCAGTGCCTCGAAGTCTCGCTGGTTCTGATCGGCATAGGCCTCGGAAAAGCTTGTGATGGCATTGTCGAAGGACTTGCCGGTCCCCAGATAGGCGGCGATGGCCACCCGGTCGCCCGATCGCGCATGGGCTCGCGCCAGGGTCCAGCCACAGAGCCGGCCGTAGACCGCCATGGACTGCGGCGTCATCTGATCGGTATCAGCCGAGCCTTTCCAGTCCCGCAACTGGCGGATGTAGAAATCCCGCCGTACGCCGTCGATGCCCTCGACTCGGTCCCATCCCAGGAAGATGTCGCTCGACGCCTGCATCAGGTGCTGACCGGCAACGACTCGCTCGCCCTGGTTGGCGTACTGGCTGTCGCCGACGAATTCGGCCAACACTGACCTCTGCGCCTCTTTGGCCTGGAGCAACAACGGATCCTCTCCATCGCTCCCCAGCATCAAAATGACCCAGGCCCGGGTGCCGACACTGCCCACCCCGACCACCTTCCGGGCGATACCCACGAACCGGAACTGCTCGAGCAGGTGCCGCCGGTCGCTCTGCAGTGTTTGCTGATAACTCTGGAGAAGGTCGTGTATCCGTTCGGTCAGGACCGAGGCTTGGTCTTCGGAGAGGAGCTCCTCGATGGGAACCAGCAGAGGAGGATCGCTCACGAACCGAGTCTCTCCGTCGACTACCCGGGTGAGCTTGTCCAACGCCTGCATGCTGTCGCGGGTGCGTGCCTTGGCCAGCGTCTTGTCAGCCTGGACCTTTGCTTTCGACAGCGGATCGTTGAGGTGCTTCTTTCCGTTGAGTCCGAGCTCCTCGCCCAGTTCGCTGAGCACCTTCTCGATGTCCATCCGGGCATACCACACGTCGAGATCCTTCATGGTGGCCAACTTCGCCATCTCCGTGCGATAGCCGGCCACCGCGTCGAGCACGACGCCCGCCCGCTCTTTGTCTGAGAATTCACGATCACGGCCGGCGATGGCCAGACTTGCGGTGAGGCGCTTCACATCCCATTCCCATGGTCCAGGGAGTGTCTCGTCGAAGTCGTTCACGTCGAAGACCAGGTTCCGCTCCGCCGAGGCGAAGACGCCGAAATTGCTCAGGTGGGCATCCCCGCAGGCCTGGACGTTCAGACCAGACTGCGGGGTCGTGGCCAGGTCAGACGCCATGATCAATGCCGCACCCCGGTAGAAAGTGAATGGAGAGACCAGCATCCGGCCGTAGCGAATAGGCACCAACTCTTGGACCCGTGACTCCGCCTGGCTCTCGAGCAGGGCGACCGGATCAGGCCGCGTCGGAGACGCCTCCCACACCTCGTGAGCGGACCTTGGCGCGGTGGTGCGAGCTGCCTTGCCCAAGGCCAGGCGCTCGTCCGTCGAGAGGTGCCCGCTCGGTGCCGAACGAACCGGCAACCCTGTCGCCTGGGCGGTTCTTTGATTGGCCATACCATCACCGTCGCGCCACTTTGGTTCGCCACCATCACCCGAAGAGGGCGATTTCACGTCAGGAGACTCCCCCCAAGGTCGGCGGCCACTCGGAATCCGACATTGCCGCTCGAGCTGTCCGGCGTGCTGCCGAAGCGGGCTGATACCCGGTAGCGGCTGCAATACGACGCGTGGCACAGGTAGGAACCGCCGCGTTGCACTCGCAAGGAACCGCTCGAGGGTCCCGCTGGATCCCGCAGTGGAGACTCCCGGAAGTACTGCACGTCCAGCCAGTCCGAACACCACTCCCACACGTTGCCGCACGCGTTGTGCAGGCCGTATCCGTTCGGGCTGAACGCATCGACCGGAGCCGTGCCGAGGTGGCCGTCGGCCCCCGTATTGCCTCCGGGGAACTCCCCCTGGAAGACGTTCATCCGGTGGTTTCCGTCAGGTTCGAGTTGGTCGCCCCAGGGGAACGGCTGCCCGTCAAGTCCGCCCCGGGCGGCCACCTCCCACTCGGCCTCTGTGGGTAGCCGCGTGCCTGCCCATGCACAGTAGGCCAGGGCGTCGTTCCAGGAAATGTGGACGACTGGGTGGCTCGGCCGGTCCGAGAAGTTCGAGTGTGGTCCTTCCGGATGACACCAGTCGGCCCCCATGACCTGGCGCCACCACGGCGCGCTCTCTACACCCCTGGTGGGTGGGAAGTCGTCGGGGAGCAGTCCGCCAAAGACGAAGGACCATCCGAACTTCTCGGCGTCGGTCCGCCACCCTGTGGCCTCGACGAACTCCGCGAACTGCTGGTTAGTCACGGCGTAGCGTCCGATGCGGAAGGCAGTCAGCTCCACCGCATGCACCGGTCCCTCCCCATCCCTCGGATAGGACCAAGCGGATTCGTCGCCGATCCGGTAGCGCCCTCCCGGGACCGCGACCAGCGTGTCGTAGGCACCCTCTCCGGCAGCCGGCTGCGGCCGGCTCCCGTCCCCCGTTCGTTCTTCCGAACCCCGTCCAGGCACACAGCACGCGTCCGACACGAGACCTCTTCCCCGCACTCGCTACCGGATAGAGGTGGCCACGCGCATCCGCTCCTCAGCGGTGATGAGGTGGTCGTTGTTGTCTTCGCCGATCTGCAGCTCCACCCAGTTCACCGTTCCGGTGTATCAGGGTCCTTGGCGTCGTAGGTCGTGAGCCCCACGTGCTCCCGGTGAGGGATCGGCAAAATGTTTCGCGAGAGAACATTCATTGGATGCTCCTTCCTACTGGCTCCACGACACGGAGATCGGCTGGTCGGAACCTGGATTCAGCGACACCAGCTCGATGTTGAGATCTCGGAGGACTTCGAGCGTGCTGAAGAGCCGCGTCTGATCCGATACCCACCCGACCAGGGTCGTTCTTCCCTGGTCGACGTGGCTGACTTCGAAACCCTCAATGGCCGCGACAAGGGTCGGGCTCAGTGTGCCCTTGACCTGTATCTCGTACGACCGTGTGCTCATTTCGACTCATTCCTGCTGCACGACGACTCCGCGCCTCGTGGTCATGTGGGAAATCGCTCCACCCGCGTGCGCTTGGATCGATGCGAGACCTGCGACAGGCACTGGCCTCATCATCGGTTTCTGGCGGCTTTGGCGCATCATCCGAACAGGGTGATCACGACAGGGTCCCCCGGCCAGGGTGCTGCGCACGGAATTACCATGGCAGTTGCAGGGCTCCAGGTGGCACACTGGCGTTCCGGACCCAGGGAAGGTGTTGTGAAGCAGGGATGAAGATGCCTTCTCAGCCGGTCCACGTGGTCGATCGCCCAGCCGTCAGGCGGAAGTTGGACGCTGTCGTCGACCACAGCATCACCCTCGTCGTGGCGCCGGCGGGGGCAGGGAAATCAGTCCTTTTGGGCCAGTGGGCCGGAACTCATCCCGAGTTCCAGTTTGTCTGGCTCGAAATCGTGCCCGGCGACGACGACCCCGTGCGGTTCCGCAGACGACTCCTCAACGGCTTGGCCGAGGTCGACCCCGCCTTCGTCGACGCCAACCTGCTGACCGCCATGCACGGCGAAGGGCTTGGCGATGCTTTTCTCGATGACCTCGCCATACAGATGACAGAGCTTCCCGAGGTGATCATCGTTCTGGAGGATCTTCACCACCTGTCGAACGCAGCGCTCATTTCTGACGTAGCCCGATTGTCAGAGTTGTTGCCGCGCAACGTCCACCTGGTCCTTTCGTCACGAGCAGACCTGCCCATTGCCTGGAGCCGCCAACGGATGCGACTCGACGTCATGGAGATTCGTCAGGTCGACCTCGCCTTCGATGACACGGACTCTGCCGAGCTCCTTGAACGCATTACAGGACAATCGTTCAGCGCCGACAGCGTCACCGCTCTGGTGAACCGGACTGAGGGATGGGCGGCGGGGCTGCAGTTGGCCGGCATGACCCTGCGGCTTCACGAAGACCCCGACGACTTCGTCACGCAGGTCAGTGGCACTGATCGGCTCATCGCCGACTACCTCAGCGAAGAGGTGCTGCAAGCTCAGTCCCCCGATCGGCGCCAGCTCCTGCTCCAGATGTCTGTACCCGACGAAATGAGCGCCGATCTGATCGGCTATCTCACCGGGACACCGAATGTCCAAGGCATTCTCGAGGAGTTGGAGCGGGAATCCATGTTCCTTGTGCCCCTCGACTCCAGCCGGGAGTGGTACCGGTTCCACCACCTCTTCCGCGACCTGCTGCGCTTTCGCCTTCGCGCCGAGGACCCCGACCTCGAATCACTCCTGCTCCACAAGGGCGCGGCGTGGCATCTCGAGCATGGGGATGCCGACTTGGCCGTCGAGTGTCTGTTGACCGCGCGGGACTGGGACGCCGCACTGGACCTGATTCATGCCCGCGGCTCGGAAATATTCGAGCGAGGAGAGATGGCAACCGCGATTCGCTGGCTCAGCAACATTCCGGAATTCGTGCGGGCCGATCAACACGAGGTGAATCTGTTCCTGGGATTCTTGCTGGGGACGGAGGGACATGCCGCCGCCGCCGAGGACGTCACAAGGCGAGTCAGGGTCGATCCCACCGCCTCTCGCGGCGAAGCTGCCTGTGCCCAGGTTTTTCTGGCGTCCTTGGCCCAATTCCGGGCGAACCACGAGATGTCGATCGAGATGGCTGAAGAGGCACTCGTCATGCTCGACGATCTGAGCGACGACGAGCCGATGCCTGCGGTCGTGAACCTGGGTGACATCGACTCACTCAGGACAATGGCGCTCATCTCCGGAGGTCGCTCGCACTTCCTCGCGGGGCACCTTGGAGAGGCGCGGACCTGGCTCAAGTCGGGACTGGCAAGCACCGGCGCGGCCTATTCGATCTGGAGGGTCAGCGGCCTGGGCTCTTTGGCCCTGGTCGAGGCCTGGTCCGGCAACATCGAGCGCGCCGAAACCCTGGGCGATGAGGCGCTCGCGGTCGCCCAAGCAGTCGGGATGCTCGGTCACCCCTCGACGGCCGACGCGTACCTCGCTATCACTCTGGCAGCGCTGGAGAGGGGCGAACCGCGCCGAGCCGCCATTTCGCTCCATGAAGGAACGGTTCGCTCTGAGGCAAATCGGCGGTCACAATTGTCATGGGTCGCTCGGCTCGAACTGGCACTGCTGCGGGCGGCCGAGGGCGAGCTCCAGCAGTCTGCTGCGGTTCTGACCAGCCCGCAGCATCCGGCAGGACCACCACCACCCATCGTCGACGAGCGCCTACGGGCTCTCGAAGTCCACCTTCTCCGTCTCCGTGGCCACCTCGCGGAGGCCTCGAGGGTTTCCGAACGTGGCTACTTAGACTCGGGGATCCTTCGATTCGAGCGGGTCGCAGTATCCCTTTCTGTCGGACAACCCGACCTCGCCCGCAAGCTGATGGATTCCGTTCCATCGGACATACAGCCGGACAATCCCGCAGCAGACCTCAGGGCCGAGCTCCAACTGGCCTGGATGTCGGCCGTGGAGGGCTCAGCTGACACCTCCCAGGTCCATCTCCTCCATGCCTTGGAGCTGGGCAGCCGCCACTCGCTGGTCGAGATATTTGTCCAGGCCGGAGCCGTCATCATGCAGCTCGTGGCTGGGCTTCAAAGCAACCGGACTGCATTTCGAGAGGCGATCCTGCGGCGCTCTCGCGAACTGAGTTCCCCCTCGCCCGGTGATGACCTGGTCGACCCGCTGACTGACAGGGAGCTCGAGATCTTGTCCTACCTGCCGAGTCGGTTCACGAACTTGGAGATGGCTCAACGCTGCTACGTCTCGGTGAACACCATCAAGACCCACATGACCCACATCTACCGGAAGCTCGATGTCGCCAACCGGAACGGTGCGATTCGTCGGGCCCAAGAGGTAGGGCTGCTCTGAGGGGATGCCAGCGGCCACTTTGGACAGCAAGTCACCCCTAGTGGGTGATGCCGGTCGATGCCGCATCTGGTTTCATCACGAGGTCAGCATTCGTCGTGCCCGATGCTCCCTGATCCAGCCATTTCCAGAGAGCCGCTCCTCGCCACGGCCTGATCGATGGACCACCACAGGAGGCTCAACAGATGCTCGCCTACACGTACCCGCTCGCCGATCTGTTCGGCACCATGCTGGGCTTCTTCGTTCTCGTCATCTGGCTTTGGTTGCTCATCATCGTCTTCTCCGACATCTTCCGCAGTCGCGACCTGAGTGGCGTGGCCAAAATGTTCTGGGTGCTCTTCGTGATCATCCTGCCGTTCCTTGGGATCTTTGTGTATCTGATCGCCCGGGGTGGCAAAATGCACGAACGCGCAGCAGCCCAGGCGGCACAGCAACAAGAGGCCTTCGACGCCTACGTAAAGCAAGCGGCGGGAACAGCCACCGACTCGACCGAGCAATTGGCCAAACTCGCCGACCTCAAGGGACAAGGCGTGATCACCGAAGCCGAGTTCGAAGCACAAAAGGCGAAGATCCTGGCTTGAGTTGATCAGCCGAGAGCCTCGAAGCGACTAAGTGAGCCAGGACCCGCCGCCGTGATCTTGGACCTGCTGCTCATTGGCTTGGTCATCACGCTCGAGCCCATCCCGCTTACAGCTTTTATCCTCATCCTGCTGTCCAAGGGTGGAACTCGTAAGGGCGCAGCCTTCATCTTTGGCTGGCTACTCTCCCTTGCGATCGTGGTCGCCCTGACCGTCCTGGTCACTGGAAACAAACCGCCGAAGCCGAACACCGCGCCTTCGCTTGCGGCACTGGCGGTAAAGATCGCCATTGGCGTGGCACTGGTGCTCATCGCGGTGCGGCAGCGCCGCAGAATGGGCAAGCCGAGGCCGCCGAAGAAACCACCGAAGTGGCAAACCGGTCTCGACAACATGTCGCCCTTGTACGCCATAGGCCTGGCGCCGCTCACCCAGCCTTGGGGACTTGTCGCGGCGGGAGTTGCCGTCATCACCGAAGCCAAGCTCACCTCATGGGAGAGCTATATAGCCCTGTTCTTGTTCTGCGTTGTCGCCACAGGGGTCTATATCGCCCTGGAGATCTACGCCGGCTTTCGACCGGAACGGGCCCAAGCATTCCTCGGAAACATCCGTGCATGGATCGACGGCCACAAGGATCAGGTGATCATCGTGGTCTCATTGGTGCTCGGGCTCTGGCTGGTGGGCAAGAGCATCTACTTGATCGTGACCTGAACCACACACGGAGGCATTGAAACTTTCATGACCGCACTTCAAGAAGTCCCGACACTTGGTCCAATCGCTCGCTATGAGCAAGAGGTAATCGATCGGATAACCGATTTCGACGATCCCCGTCAGGAATGGCGGCGCCTCTTCTCTGAGCTGTTGGGGACTTTCTTCCTGGTCTTGGTCGCCGCCGGCGGCGGCATGATGGGCCACGCCTTTCCCAACACGATCAGCCGCACCGCCGCCGTGGTGGCCCCGGCGCTCATGGTCATGGCGATCATCTTGTTCATGGGCAAGATCTCCGGGGCACACCTGAACCCTGCCGTGTCCATCGCCTTTGCTCTGCGCCGAGACTTCCCGTGGTGGCGGGTGCCCGGCTACATCGTGATGCAACTCGCCGGAGCCACACTCGCTGCCCTCTTCCTGCGCTCTGTGATCAATGTGTCGGCCATGTACGGGTCCAACTACCCGGCTCATGGCTACTCGAACTCGGCGGCGTTCTGGATGGAACTGATCTTGACCATGGGTCTGGTCAGCGTGATCTTGGGTACGGCGTCGGGAGCGCAGAACATCGGCATCATCGGCGCCTTTGGCGTGGGTGGCTACATCGCCCTGGCGGGATTGTGGGGAAGCCCGATCTCAGGGGCGTCCATGAACCCGGCCCGCACGTTCGGACCCGACCTGGTGTCGGGCACCTTCACTGGTTACTGGGTCTATATCGCCGGCCCTCTCGCCGGAGCCGCTCTTGCGGTTGTGATTGCCTTCGTTCTGCGGGGTCGGGGCGGAGGGAAGACCGGATCAGGGGCGGCGCAGGGTGACATCTTCACTGAGGTCTACAAGGAAGGGCAGTCTTAACTGAGGGACATCCCACTCACGACCACCTCAGGAGTACCGATGGGCGACGTTCGATCATGACCGCACACTCTGGGTCGAGGAATCGATGCCTCTCCAATTCGACTGTCTTTAGGCAGGATGAATCATCCCTGTCGGGTGACGAGGTCTTCATGAATCACTGGCAGGCTGGGTTGAGACCCCAACAGGAGGTTCACCGTGGCACAAGGCCAAGACCCGCTCCCGAGCTGGCGTAACACCCCCACGAAAGAGTCGGTTTTGCAGTTCGTTGCCGCCGTGAGCGATCCGAAATCCGACGAAGAGGTGCCAGAGGTCGATCGAGTTGCTGTATTCGACAACGACGGAACGCTATGGGCCGAGATGCCCATGTATGCCCAGCTGGCATTTGCCCTTGATCGCGCAGCCGAGCTTGGCCACCCGTCCACGCCCGAGGAGCTGAAAGCCGGTGGGCTCGGAGCGGTGCTCGAGTTGGTGAAGTTGACCCACAGCAACGTCACCACCGACGAATTTGAGGCAGCGTGTCGGAAGTGGATGAACTCGGCCACCCACCCGCGCACCGGTGGATCGTACCTGTCCTCGGTCTATCAACCCATGCTCGAACTGCTCGGTTTCCTTGACGACACTGGGTTTTCCTGCTGGATCTTCTCTGGCGGAGGAGCTGACTTCATGCGGACGTGGTCGAAGGAGGTCTACGGCCTTCCACCACACCGCGTCATCGGCAGCATCGGGGCGACCGAGTTCAAGCTCCGCGAGAACGGACCTGAATTGCTCAAAGGAGCCGATCTGCAGATCCTCAACGACGGCGCACAGAAACCCGTCTCAATCCACACCCACGTCGGACAGCGTCCTATCTTTGCCGCTGGGAACACCGACGGTGATCTGCCGATGTTGCAGTGGACCGCCGCGAGCCCATACCGGACCTTGGAGCTCGCCATTCATCACACCGACGACGAACGAGAGTATGCCTACGATTCGGATCCTCTCTTGGGGAGCGGGACGGGACAACTCCTGGCAACGGCGACGGAGTGTCACTGGACAATCGTCGACATGGCGGCCGACTGGTTGAACATCTTCCCGCCACATGGTTGAGACCGCCGCTTGGCCCTGGCCCGATGACCTCGACGCCATGGTCGCTGCGCCGGGGTTCCATGCCGTCCTCTTCGAAGACGATCGAGTCAGAGTTCTCGATGGACGCGTTCCACCCGGTGCGACGGTGCCTGTGCACACCCACCGCTGGGGAGGAGTTCTATATATCCTCGGGTCCAGCGATTTCGTCCGGTGTGATCCCGACGGGAATGTGCTTGCCGACACCAGGGCATCGAAAACTACGCCAATAGCGGGGACAGCGGTCTGGGGCATGCCGCTCACGCCGCACACTTTCCACAATGTCGGCAGCGAGGAATTCCGCACGCTCACTGTGGAGATGAAGGGTGAGGGCGGGACCACTCCAATGGATCCACGTAACCGCTGATGGATCAATATCTCGTGCCTGAGTCCTCTGAGCCAATGCAGTCACCGACCGCGCTGAATCGGGATGCGACAGTTCCCCAAGTACCGACGGCGCGAGAGGCGTCAGGATCTCAGGGCTCTCCATTGAAGGCGGGTTCGCGGATCGTCGACCTTGTTGCAGGGACTGCCAAGGTCGGGATCGGCGCAGCGACCCTCGCCGCTGTCGAGATTACGAGCAGATCGATAGGGATCGCGAGAGCCGTCGCACCCGCGTCCATTGCTGAGGGCCCTCTTGACGCAGTTGAGCGACACCTTGGACGGCGTCAGGGCGAGGCCCACAGGAGCGAACGGGAGAATCGTGACAACGTGGCCGAAGCCGCGGAGTCCGTGCTCAATCGGGTCGTCGTTGGGGTTGTCGACATGCTGGACATGGAGCAGTTGATCGATCATGTGCCGATCAACAAGGTGGTGGCCAGAGTCGACCTCCCAGGAGTAATCGATGAGATCGACCTCGTGGGGGTGATCCGTGAATCCACGACCGGACTGGGTGCGGAGACGCTCGACGCTTCGCGTGCCGGCCTCATGGCCATGGATCTGTGGAGTGCCCGACTGGTCGACAGGATCCTGCGGCGTAAGGAGCCGCGTGACTTGGGGGTCCCACGGAACGGCATTCCTCGAACTGAGGCTGCGACACCTGGGGTCATCTCGTGAGTCGGCATCTCGAGATCCGCAGTGAGCGAGCGCAGCAGCTCCAGGGCCTACGGGCAGGCGTCGTTTCTCGGGCGGTGGCCAGCGGGACCGATGTTGTTCTCGTCCTGTGTGTCTATGTCGTTGGAGTGATCATGGCGAGCATTGCATGGGATCTCTTTTTCTCGAAGTCGATCTCGGTTGTGGATCCCCCGCATTGGTTGAACGAGCTGTTGGTGTGGATCCTTCTCGTGCTGTACTTGACAGCCGGTTGGTCCACCGGACGCACGCTTGGGAAGCAGGTGATGGGCTTACGGGTGATCAGTTCCGATGGGAGCCCTCTTCGGTTCTGGCGAGCGCTTTTTCGAGCGGTCCTTTGCGCTTCATTCTTCCCGGCACTTCTGCTGGCCTTGGTGAACCGCCGAAATCGAGGACTCGAAGACGTAGCTTTTCGGACTGTCGTCACCTACGACTGGCTCCCAACGAGCTACGAACCGCTGGCTGAGCCGTCCAGAGACACCCAACTCATGATTGGAACTCGCAGTTCGTCAGTTCCGATTTTGCGCTCCTGACGTGGCTCACCCCGCTGAATTCGACGAGCCGAAATACTGCTTCTGAACTGGTTCCTTTGGAGCGGAGACGAGATTCGAACCCGCGACCTGACCTTGGCAAGGTGGCGGATTTACGTGCACGATCATTTCGAAGTTGCGCGTGAACGCCCCTCAACTCATGTGGCGTCGATAGTGCGGAACTG